>LWDU01041320.1_pt1 | contig 63882 bp, 54 predicted proteins | sample 727161 | NCBI WGS metagenome assembly LWDU01 (sample SAMN04566230, study PRJNA314399) | hydrothermal vent metagenome | isolation source: deep sea hydrothermal plume seawater | place: Mexico: Gulf of California, Guaymas Basin | collected 2004-07-11 | reverse complement strand
ATGCGCGACCTGCGAGGGAGTAACTGACGATGACTATGACCATGAAGAAGCGAGGAGTCATGATGGGCTATCTGTCCAGGACTGGCGGTGTGACCGCGGTGACCTTTGCGATAGCAATGGTAGCTGTGGCCACCTCTCTGTTGTCACCAACCGTGGTGAAGGCGCAGGTGCGGATGACAGTCCCACCTCAGTCCGAAGCGGTGGCATTAAGAGCGTCACAAACGGGGTGATTGAAAACGGTACTATTTTGTTCGAGAACGGGGTGATCAGGGCGATCGGCACTGACGTAGAGATTCCCACGGGGACTCGCGTGGTGGACGTTTCCGGCAAGCACATATACCCCGGCCTCATCGATGCCTACAGTACGGTGGGGATCAGTGAGATTGGCTCTGTGGACGTCTCGAGTGACGTCAACGAGCTAGGCGACTTCAACCCCAACGTGCGAGCTGAAGTGGCGGTCAACGCGGAGAGTCGCCATATCGGCACCACCCGCTCCGCCGGCGTACTCGTGACCCTCACAACACCGGGCGGTGGCCTCATCTCCGGCATGTCATCGGCAATGAGCCTCGAGGGTTGGGATTGGGAGGAGATGTCTATTGAGTCGGCAGCGGCATTGAACGTGAACTGGCCCAACCCCAATTCCAGAGGCGGTCGGGGCGGTCGGGGCGGTCGGGGCCGAGGCTTCGGGCCTGGCCCGCAGGAGTCCCCCCCCACCTACGCTGAGCAGGTCCAGCAGCTCAAGGATTTCTTTGCAGAAGCGCGGGCATATCGTGATGCCACCACCGCGGGTGAAGAAGTGCGGACCGATTCCCGTTATGCAGCGATGATTCCGGCACTCAATGGGGAGATCCCAGTAGTAGTGTCAGCAGATGGTGCCGCTCAGATCAACGATGCGATCACTTGGGCCCAGGAAGAGGGAGTGAAGCTCGTAATCCGTGGAGGGGGCGATGCTATTCACGTGGCTGACCGGTTGGTTGCCAACGATATCCCGGTGATCCTCACTTCGACCATGGCGGCGCCAGGCCGGGATTACGAGGGGTACGACGGAGCCTACACCATGCCGGCTCGCCTTCACGAAGCGGGAGTACGGTTCGCCATTTCAGGTGGCTCGGGAGCCCTCTACACCAACCGTCTGCCCTGGGAAGCAGGGGTTGCCGTCGCTTTTGGGCTCCCTGAAGAAGAAGCCCTGAAAGCAGTGACGATCAACGCTGCGGAGTTCATGGGGATCAGCGACAAGGTGGGTTCACTGGAGCCAGGAAAGCAGGCGACACTCCTTATCACCACCGGAACCCCACTGGACATGACCAGTGATATCGTGCAGTCCTACATCCAGGGTCGCGAGATCGACATGAATGACATCCAAAAGCATTTTTTCGACAAGTACATGGAGAAGGTAAGGCAAAACAGGCGGGTGGTGAGCTAGGGGCTGAGGCGGACCTCTCTCTTATTTGTACTGCTTGAGTCCTGACGGGCTCCCAGCCCTCAGGGGTTGGGAGCCCCGTTTGTATTCAAGCATATAATTTATGCGGTAGTGAGATACTATTCTTGAGATTTCGGGCCAGATTTTCCTACAACCAGCTACGCAAAACTGAACTAGAGGTAGGGGTTTTCACCCGATGAGTGGTCGGTAATGTCATGGACGCCTGTGAGCTCTGGGATAGCTTCTCGCAGCATGCGTTCCACACCTTGTCGGAGAGTCGCAGTGGAAAGCGCACAACCCTGGCAACCACCACTCATCTCGACGAAGATGTCTGTCTCCTCGACGTTCACCAGAGAGATCCTTCCCCCATGTGCTGCGATTGCTGGGTTCACCTGAACTTCAAGGACCTCACGAACCTGGTCCGCGATCTGACCTTGTGGTCGATCTTGAGATTTCTTGGGTTCATCCGGCCTCAGAGTACGCACTTCAAACCCGCTCTCGTTAGTCCTCTCCACGTAGTCGACTGTCGCACCCTCAAGTTGGCTTACTAGATATTCCTTAACCAAAATTGAGAATCCACCCATGTCTTCCTGTTGATCGTCCGACTCACGCTCATCAGCTCCAACCAGGGTGAGGTCGAAATGGGGTTTCAAGCCACTGTCGGCCTGTCTCATGGTGATCCGTAAGGCCTCTAGTTCGCCCTCACTCTCCTCAAGCAGTGAGAGAACAACGTCTCGAGCGCGGTCTGTAAAAGTGATCATAAGTTGATCTTAACTGTTGTAATTAATACCCGGTAGCTCATACCCTGAGTTGTTCTCCTATTTTGCTACAGATATGACGTTGATGGGGCTAGGCGCCTCCGGTACCTTTTCCAGCCTATCTGCTCCTGTCGGAAGGCCTTGAAAATAAAGGGAGTTATGGTGACTGCAGACCTGATGGAGAAGCTTGTATCGCTTGCCAAGCGGCGAGGGTATGTCTTCCAATCATCGGAGATCTACGGGGGGACCGGCTCTGTATGGGACTATGGGTCCCTAGGAGTTGAACTCAAGCGCAACGTCAAGGAGCTGTGGTGGTCCTCGATGGTACATCAGCGTGAAGACGTTGAGGGTGTGGATGCGTCCATCCTAATGCATCCTCGTGTCTGGGAGGCTTCCGGTCACGTAGAAAGCTTCACCGACCCGCTAGTCGAATGCACTAACTGTCATCGTCGCTTTCGGGTGGACTTGCCTAAGGTAAGGGATGGGCAGTGTCCAGTATGTGGCACAAAAGAGGCTTTTACTGAGCCCCGGCTCTTCAACCTGATGTTTAAGACATTCATGGGACCGGTTGAAGATTCGTCCGCCACTGTGTATTTGCGACCTGAGACGGCTCAGGGGATTTTCGTGAATTTCTTGAACATTCAGGGTACGACGAGACAGAAAGTACCCTTCGGTATCGCGCAGATCGGGAAGGCATTTCGGAATGAGATTACGCCCGGGAACTTCATTTTTCGCACACGCGAATTTGAACAGGCTGAAATGCAGTTTTTTGTGAAGCCTGGGGATGACGAGCACGTTTTTGAGGAATGGAAAGACTTGCGTATGCAATGGCACCTCGGGCTTGGAATTCGGCCCGAGAAGTTGCGGTTTCATGAGCATGGGGCAGATGAGTTGGCACACTATTGTAAGAAAGCGTTTGATATCGAGTACGAATTCCCCTTTGGGTGGAAGGAATTCGAAGGCATCCACAACCGCACTGATTACGATCTCGCTCGCCACCAGGAGTACTCTGGAAAACGTCTTGAATACATCGACCCGGCTTCCAATGAACGCTATATCCCCTACGTAGTAGAGACATCAATGGGGGTAGACCGCACGCTGCTTGTTCTACTAGCGGATGCGTACCGGGAGGAAGAAGTCGACGGTGAAAAAAGGGTATTACTCGCATTAAAGCCAAAACTAGCACCACTTAAAGCTGCGGTATTCCCGCTCGTGAAGAAGGACGGGATGCCAGAGATTGCGATGAAGATGATGGGTGATCTGCGGTCGTCAGGAATACCATCATTCTATGATCAATCGGGTGCGATTGGTCGGCGATATCGTCGGCAGGATGAGATTGGAACCCCATGGTGTATCACAGTCGACGGACAAAGCACAGAGGATGGCACGGTGACGGTCCGGGATCGCGATAGCCTCGAGCAGGAACGAGTAGGGGGAGATCAGGTTGTAAACTGGATCACCGACCGGCTTTCTTGATTCTATAACTCGGACATCGATCCGAGGTTAAGTCCGCAGCTCGGGACTAATGCATATAGACCGTGAATAGCTTGAGTTGTATTTCTTGCTTGATCACGCGCTTTAAAATAAGCGCCGGTTAGACATATGAGGTGACAGTTAAGTACCCAGGGGATTGCCTCGACCCTATACTCACCTGCGGTCAAATGGCTTAGCCATGCGACCGTGCTTTGTTTTGCCAAGATCCGGAGATGTCCGTGGCGTCTAAATCCGAAGTCTTCAGTTCTCGTTGGGGTATGCTGCTTGCTATGCTCGGCATGGCTGTTGGCACCGGTAATATTTGGCGTTTTCCTCGGATTGCAGCGAGCAATGGCGGAGGATCTTTCCTTGTAGCCTGGGTGGTTTTTCTTCTCGCTTGGTCGGTGCCACTCCTCATACTTGAGTTTGGCATGGGGAAGGGGACACGCAGTGGTGCGATCGGGGCCTTCGTTAAGACACTTGGACCAAAGTTTGCTTGGATGGGCGCGTGGATTGCCTTTGTAGCTACGGCGATCATGTTCTACTACAGCGTGGTAATGGGGTGGACGATTCGCTTTTTCGTTGGAACCCTGACGGGTGAAGTTCCTGGGACGACACCGAGCGCGTTTTGGGACTCTTTTCATTCCACGGGCGGGGCTCTCATTACCCATGTAGTTGCCATGTTAATGGGGCTCTTCGTCGTCTCAAGGGGAGTGAAGGGGATTGAAACTGCGGCAAAGTTCCTAATCCCTAGCCTCATCATTCTTGTCATGGTACTCGCAGTGCGGGCGGTCACGCTTCCAGGTGCTAGCGCAGGACTTGAGTTTCTGTTCACGCCTGACTGGGCTGCATTAGCGAACTATGAGATCTGGATCCAGGCTCTCACCCAAAATGCTTGGGATACGGGAGCGGGTTGGGGATTGGTACTCACATACGCTCTGTATATGAGAGCGGATGAGGATACTGCACTGAACGCATTCGTGATCGGCTTTGGAAATAACTCGATGTCTCTTCTGGCCGGCATCATGGTTTTATGTACGGTGTTCTCGGTTATGCCGGAAGCTGCTAGCGAAATCGTAGGAGCCACGAACGAGGGACTAACATTCATCTGGGTTCCTCAACTCTTCCAGCAAATCCCAGGTGGACGGGTACTCCAAGGGCTCTTCTTCCTGGCTCTTGTATTTGCGGCCTGGACCAGTTTGGTCGCGATGATTGAGCTTGCGAGCAGGATTCTTATAGATCTTGGAATGGCGCGGAGTCGGGCGATTATGGCTGTCGGTCTCGCGGGGATCCTCTTCGGAATCCCGAGCGCCCTGAACTTAGGGATCTTCCAGAACCAGGATTGGGTTTGGGGCGTGGGTCTGATGCTTTCTGGTTTTTTCTTCGCTTTCGCGGTACTCCGTTATGGGGTTACCAAGTGGCGAGAGAAATTCATCAACCAGGAAGGTTCAGACATCCATATCGGTGCCTGGTGGGACTGGGCGATGCGACTCGTTGCAGTCGAAGCGGTTGTTCTCGCCCTGTGGTGGTTGTGGGAAGCTCGTTCGGACGATGTTGCCGCAACATGGACACTGTTTAGTTCCTATAATGTCGGCACAGTGCTGATCCAGTTTGTGATCGTCGTGGTCATACTCCGGTTAGCAAACAACTGGTTAGCTAAGACCGTCCAAGCCAGATGGCAAAGCCCTACCTCCGCTATGCTCAACTCAAGTGAGGAAGGGTCTTAAGCTAATTTTCTAGGGAAGTACTGCACCCTATCTCTCCTTTAAGCCTTGTGATTCGGGATACGATTGGGTGTCAGCTTCCGTGTAGCGCCCATCCCGTCTAGCTTCGCGCCCATGACGCTCCACGACTCCTACGCCCGATTTACTCCATACGAACTTGCGTTTCCCGACCAAGATCTTCTTGATGAATTAATTGTCGGAATTGAGGAGGAAGTGAAGAATCAAGATGCCGATCTCTCAGACCTGAACACTTTTTTCGCGATGGGACGTGTGGATGCCTTTGTAAGAGAGATTCAAGGGCCCACTGCGCTACCGGAGACCATCTATCAATACGTCATGCTGGTCTTCCAAGCTGTACATTTCAATCAGGCTGGATGTCCCATCTATCTGCTCAGTGAAGACGTGACCCGCGATCTGGTCAAGAATCATCGGGGCGGACAACCGATACCTCCGGAATCTTCAGGGTATATGCAACTTCCACAGCACCTCCTTTGGATGTCTGGTGCAGATTCAGATACTCCTGAGTCGATTGATGGTGTTTTTTGGGTACTTTCAAATCGCGGAACCCTCCACTCGCTCTTGATTGCAGGTCTTCGACCCGATCGCCCGGGTTTTGTTATCGTGCCGATCCCTGAAGCGCCAGTATCGGAGGCTAGTAGTTGGGTCCAGGCGGTCGTACGGAATGGAATGGATGACTTTTCGAGTCAGTTACCGGGTGGTGAGTTGGACCAACTTCATGCGTTAGAAACGTCCGGAGAGGTGCTTAAGCTTCTAGCTCGGTTCTTTGCATATGTTTCATCTGTGCCAGGTGCAGTGGAAATGGCGAGTCCTAATACCAACGATCAAGCGGATCCCGTTCCTTCTACTCTCCCTTTCTTCCGAGTTACTCAGAATGCCTAGAGAGTCCAAGAAGGCTCGTATTGCTCGGGCACAGGAGGTGTATGACCTACTACTAGAGGAGTATCCTGATGCTCACTGCGAGCTAGAATTCGACGATCCGTTTCAACTGGCGGTCTCAACAATACTGTCAGCTCAGACTACGGATAAGCGCGTGAATATGGTGACCCCCGAGTTATTCCGCCGTTATCCTGACGCGAAATCACTGGCTTCAAGCATCCAGAACAATGTGGAGAACATCATTCGATCCACTGGATTCTTCCGGAATAAGGCCAAGAACATCATCGGGTTCGCCCAGGGAGTTAAGGCGGAACATCAAGGCGAGGTGCCAAGCACCATGGCTGAACTCTCAGCCTTACCTGGCGTTGGACGCAAGACGGCGAATGTGATACTTGGTAACGCCTTTGGGATTGATGAAGGAGTCGTAGTGGATACACACGTAAAACGCCTTTCCACACTGCTCAAGTTCACACAAGAGAAGACTCCGGAGAGGATCGAACGTGACCTGATATCGATCTTTCCAAACGAATACTGGACGATGCTATCGCACCTCTTGATTTGGCATGGCCGTCGAGTCTGCGACGCGCGCAAGCCTCGTTGTGGAGCCTGTGCAGTAAGCCATCTGTGCCCCTCTTCCCGTAGCTAGCTACTTAAATCAGTCGGCTGAGAAGTAGCAAAAGCCAATAGTGATCAGTAGATAGCGGGTTGACCGCCCGTAGCATTACGCGTACAGGTTCGGTCAAAAACCAAATCTTTTTGAAAGGTTAAGATGCCTGGTCGCCAAGAAGCTGTTGCTCTACTTGAGGAATGGGTGGAAAACAAAGGTCTACGCAAGCACATGTATGCTGTTGAGGCTGCTGTTCGGTACTATGCACAACTCCGTGGTGGTGATGAGGACATCTGGGGCCTTGCGGGCCTCCTTCACGACCTAGACTGGGAGAAACACCCTGAGGAGCACCCACTCACAGCCGTCGCTCGACTCAGAGAAGAGGGGTATCCCGAAGAAGTTCTCCATGCCATCCTCGCACATCGCGCTGATTTCACAGGTGTTGAACCTGAGAGCGAACTCGATAAGGTGCTCATCGCCTGTGATGAGCTTTCCGGACTTGTGTATGCCACTTGTCTCGTCAGGCCCAATGGGATCGACGATATGAAGCCCAAGTCGGTGACGAAGAAGTTGAAGGACAAAACATTCGCGGCAGGCGTCAGTAGAGAAGAGGTTCAAAAGGGTGTTGATTTGATTGGGCTTGAGCGTGTAGAACATATTCAGAATATCATTAATGCTCTCCGGACTGTTGCTGATCAGCTTCAAATCAGGGGAAAGGATCTTCAGAGCTGACGTAGAATCCGGATCATCTTGATCCGCTTATCTTTTAGCTGTAAATGGGGTCCGTTAACCATTCCACCCCTCGAAAATAGGTGCGCGCAACCGCGGTTCTACTGAGTCTATATGGGAGGCTGCAGATGCTGCGATACTGGTAAATAGTTAGTACGTGGCTTGCAGCCCCAACGCGCTTCCACCACCTTACGCCGGCTTCGCTCTTAGTAGTGTAGAAGCCCCACCAAATCTCTTTATAAAGCCGACATCTGAGACCGCCCGTAGGGCTGGGAGTCACCTATGACGACAGCTACATGGATCACAATGGTCTTGGTCGTAAGTTTCGTCTGGGGTGGCTTTGCATGGGTTCTCTTTACCGCTATTCGAAGGGAGGCAGGAAAAAGCGGTGAGGGATAACTCTAGGGCTCTCCGCGTTGCGCAACCCGATTTAGTAGCTACTACGTGCCACGACGCGACGATCTAGAAACCATACTGATCCTGGGCTCTGGCCCGATTATTATCGGTCAAGCCTGCGAGTTTGACTATTCCGGTACCCAGGCCGTCCGCGCCTTAAAGGAAGAGGGGTATCGGGTTGTCCTAGTGAACTCTAATCCGGCAACGATAATGACTGATCCGGACCTAGCGGATCAGACTTACATTGAGCCAATCACCGCAGATTGGGTTGAGAAAATAATTGAGCGCGAGGACCCTGACGCACTCCTCCCCACCATGGGCGGACAGACTGCGCTCAATGTCGCGATGGATTTGCACCGCGCGGGCATCCTTCATAAACACGGTGTGGAGCTGATTGGCGCAAACGATCGCTCCATTGAGATGGCTGAAGATCGTGAGAAATTCACTGAGGCGATGGAGCGCATTGGGCTTGAGGTGCCCCGTGGTGGTTTTGCAGGGACAGTTGAGGAGGCGATGAATATCGTCGAGGACACAGGGTATCCTGCGATTGTAAGACCATCCTTCACTCTCGGAGGAACGGGTGGCGGTATAGCCTACAATCGGAAGGACTTGGAAGATCAGGTGAAGAAAGGACTCGATGCTTCGCCGATCACCGAAGTACTCATTGACCAATCGGTGATCGGATGGAAGGAATATGAGCTCGAGGTTGTCAGGGACGGTATCGACAACGTCATCGTGGTTTGTTCAATCGAGAACTTTGACCCGATGGGGGTCCATACCGGGGATTCAATCACAGTAGCTCCAGCTCAGACACTAACCGATGTCGAGTACCAGAGAATGCGCGACGCTGCGATTGCGATTATACGGGAAATTGGTGTTGAGGCAGGTGGCTGTAACATCCAGTTCGCAGTGAATCCAGATGACGGTGAAATGCTTGTAGTAGAGATGAACCCGAGAGTATCTCGCTCATCAGCTCTTGCATCCAAAGCCACCGGTTTCCCGATCGCTCGGATAGGTGCGAAGCTCGCCGTCGGATACCATCTGCATGAATTGCCGAACGACATAACGAAGACAACACCTGCATCGTTTGAACCGGTTCTCGACTACGTAGTTGTCAAAGTCCCAAGGTTCGCTTTTGAAAAATTCCCTGAAGTTGATGACACGCTCGGTATCCAGATGAAGTCGGTCGGTGAGACCATGGCGATTGGACGCACATTCCGGAGCGCGTGGCAAAAGGGTTTCCGAGGTCTCGAAACTGGGCGACACGGTTGGGTTACTTCAGAACGCCTCAAGGACGATGGGCTAACTGGGGAAGATCGAGAATCACTTTTGGTGGCACTGAGGCGTCCTACGCCACACAGACCATTCCAGATCAAACGAGCCCTCGAAGCCGGACTAGGTGTACACGAGATTTTTGCTGCAACCAAAATTGATCCCTGGTTCTTGGATCAACTTGTCCAGTGCGTTGAATGGGAAAAGCGATATGCAGAGGAGGAGAAAGTAACAACAGAACTTCTCCGACATATGAAGCGTGAAGGATTCAGTGACCTCCAACTGGCAGCATTGAGAGGAGAAGAGGAATCCGACGTCCGTGAAAGACGATGGGATAGAGGAATACGGCCGACCTACAACGTGGTTGACACCTGTGCAGGAGAATTTCCAGCCGAAACCCCTTACTACTACTCATCGTATGAGGATGAGACTGAAAGCGAACGCTCAGATCGTGAGAAAATAGTGATCCTCGGGAGTGGGCCGAACCGCATTGGGCAGGGCATTGAGTTCGACTACTGCTGCGTGCAGGCGGTTCTCGCTCTGCGAGAAGCTGGCTATGAGACGATCATGATCAACTCTAACCCTGAGACGGTATCTACCGACTTTGACGTGAGTGACAAGCTCTACTTCGAAGCCCTCACGCTCGAGGATGTTGCCGAGATTGTTCATCTTGAAAAACCAAAAGGTGTCGTGCTTCAACTGGGAGGGCAGACGCCCCTCCAACTTGCTCATGGACTTGAGGAACTAGGTGCCCGTGTACTAGGGACTTCGGTGGATGCAATCGATCGAGCGGAAGATCGAGACCGTTTTGATGAGGTATGTAGAAAGATTGGTGCCCGCACGCCCGATAACGGTTTAGCAACTAGTGAGGAAGAAGCGGTCAAGATAGCAGGCAGGATAGGGTTTCCGATCTTAGTCCGACCGAGCTATGTACTCGGTGGGCGCGGGATGCGGATTGTATACGATGAAACGTCTCTGCGGACATTTTTTGAGGATGCAATTCATGCTTCCTCAGATCGCCCGGTTCTGATCGATTCATTCCTTGAGGATGCTTTCGAAGCAGACGTAGACGCACTTTGCGACGGAACTCACGTCGTGATTGGCGGAATCATGCAACACATTGAAGATGCAGGTGTCCACTCAGGAGATTCGGCGTGTGTGCTGCCCCCCTACTTACTCTCGGGGGCGGTCTTGGAAGAGATCCGTGAACTAACCAGAAAATTTGCGCTCGAACTTGGTGTAGTCGGACTGCTGAATGTGCAGTACGCGATCAAGGACGAGGTTGTTTACGTGCTTGAAGTGAACCCAAGAGCCTCTAGGACCGTGCCGTTCGTGAGTAAAGCAACGGGCGTACCTTTGGCTCGTCTCGCAGCTCGTGTCATGGCAGGTGAGAAGCTTGTCGATCTGGGGATTCAAGAAGAGCCGCCGGTTCCAGGTGTCGCAGTCAAAGAAGCTGCATTCCCATTTAACCGGTTTGACGTTGATGTACTACTTGGGCCTGAAATGCGGTCGACTGGAGAGGTGATGGGCTTCGATGACTCATTCGGGATGGCGTTCGCCAAGGCTCAGATTTCAGCAGGGAACCCGCTACCGGAAGAGGGAGTTCTCATTGTGACAGTCAACGACAGCGACAAAGAGACGGTAACACCGATCTTGCGACGATTCCGTGATTTGGGCTTTGAGATTATGGCGACACAGGGAACAAAAGATTACCTAGAGCGTTTGGGCGTCCCGGCGGAAAGAGTCTACAAGGTCAACGAAGGACAGCCGAACATTGTGGACCATATTATTACCGGTGATGTCGTCCTCCTTATTAATACGCCCCTCGGCAAGAAGTCCCAGTACGACGATTATGCCATACGCCGAGCCGCTATAACTCACAAATTGCCCTATCTGACAACAATGTCAGCGACCTCTGCTGCTTGCGATGCGATCATCGCGCTAAAGTCACGCCAAAGGGAAGTTCGGTCCGTGCAGGAGAGGATCGCGTCCCTCAATGTTTCTACCCAGAGCATTTAGCAGGCTGTTTGCTGAAGTCTTTAGTCCTTTTTGCCTCTGTATTGAAATCATGCTTCAGCGAAACCGATGAGTGAGAAAACGGGCTTCTTTCTTCACCATTCTTCTTCCCTTCACGACACGGGTTGGGGTCACCCTGAACATCAGGGTCGTCTTCGGGCGCTCGCATCAAGTGTGGGAAATGACCTTTTGATGCTTCATGGTCATGCTGAGCAGATGGAAGCAGCAGATGGGACCGAACACGATTTGCTTCTCGTCCACACGAAGGATCATGTCAAGCAAGTGCAGGCGGCTTGTCAGCGTGCTGAGGACGAAAATTCCATTATCGCAATCGATCCGGATACCAAGGTGTCCTCCCAATCATGGAATGCTGCATTAGGAAGTGTGGGTACAGCAATTGCTGCGACCAGGGCAGTCGCTCGAGGTGATATTCGTAATGCATTCGTTGCCACGAGGCCCCCAGGTCATCACGCTACGCCAGGACAAGCAATGGGCTTCTGTCTCTTTAATAATATCGCTATCACTGCGCGGTGGCTTCAGACAGAAGGTTACGCGGATCGAGTCCTCATTATCGACTGGGATGTACACCACGGAAATGGCACACAGGATGCGTTCTATGGAGACGCAACGGTATACTTCCTATCGTTGCACCAGTCTCCGCACTATCCGGGCACTGGTAGTGCGAATGAGAGAGGCCGGGATGATGGGGAAGGCTATACGCTCAACGTTCCACTTCTGAGTGCAACTCCACGAGTGGACTACTTACACGCATTTGACCAAGCGCTTGGTCAAACTCTGAAAAAGTTTTCGCCGGAATTTGTGTTAGTCTCAGCCGGTTTCGATGTAATGGCCGAAGACCCACTTGGGGGAATGCTTCTTGAACCCAATGATCTATATGTGATGACCAGACGTATCGTGGAGGATGCTGCAGCTGACTGTGACGGAAAGGTCGTCGCTCTCTTGGAAGGTGGCTATAACCCACCGCGTCTTGGGCAGGGAGTGGTGGCAGTCATCCGTGGGTTGGCGGGGCTGGAAAAGCCTTGATAGGTATCTCGTTGCCCGTCTTGACCTGTTAGCTACTTTTCTTCCCCATGCCGCCAACTAAATATGGAACGATGGAAAACTTGCCCCACGTTCCTGCGATGCTCGACCTCCTGCGGATCAGTCCCCGTAGACTTTTCCTCTCAGGAGGTGCTGAACTCTACCATCACATAGGGATCCTTACGGGCATGTCTGAAGGTGTCGAAGTTCTGAATGTAGCCTGTGGCCTGGGAGTCTCGCTTGAGTACTTCGTTAGAGAGTTCGGCGTTCAGGGTTTTGGAGTTGATATCACTCCGGATCTCGTGGAACAGGCCGCGAAGCGCGGCCTAAGTGAGGGAATTGCAGACAAAATCCAGTTCCAGCCTGGACCTTCATCATCGCTTCCCTATCGAGACGAGATTTTCGATGTCACGATCGGTGAAATCGGCCTCGCAAACCACTGTGAGCCAGGTGAGGCAATCGCTGAGTTGGTTAGAGTGACGAAACCCAACGGGTTTATAGTGTTGCTCCAACTTGTTTGGAAGGGCCCAGTGCATGAGCCCCGAAGGTCGGTTTTGGCAGATTACTTAGGTGCGACCCCACTGATGGCAGTTGAATGGAGAAAGCTCCTGCGAGAATCCGGGATCGAAAATCTACATGTTGAAGATTGGTCGAATGAACGGATGATGTTACGGTCAGACGCGAGCGAGCCATTTCCTGATTTGATTAAAACCTTTTCGTTCCGAGAACAATTGGAAATCCTTCGCAGGACCTGGAAAAAGTGGGGCTGGAAGGGAGTAAGGACGGGTTTTATGAAAGGGCGGGAAATCCATCGCTTACTCACGAGAGAACGCATTCTAGGGCTGGAATTGCTCAAGGGGTGCAAGGCTGGAGTACCGGTCAGGGTTGCACCAAAGAGTGTAGCCACAGCTGAGCTCGCTTTGGCCTTGAATCTGACTCCTGACAGTGAAGAGCCTGATTCCAATAACTTGAAGGTTATACCGGCTACTCCAACTTCAAAACCAGAGGAAGATGGGGATCATAATCATGTGGCAGCAGATGATGTGAGGCCTGACACCAGCGGACTCCCGCTCTTTCGCCCTGAAGAAGAACAAGGGTAAGACAATCTTTCCGCCTCCATCCTATTACTGAGAGGAGAACCCAGTGTGAGCACTGCTTTACTATGTAGTCCCGATGGAATTGAGCGAGTTCAACGAGCTTTGCGCGATCAGAATCTCGACGGCTGGCTTTTGTATGAGTTCCATGGAGTCAACCCGATAGCTGTTCAATTGCTGGGTATGGGCAAGACGACCCGCCGTGGGTTCGTATTAATTCCAGAGAAAGGCCAGCCCGTAGCGCTAATCCATGCAATAGAAGCTTCTTCTTGGCGTCATTGGCCTTTCGAGAGTCGCACCTATTCAAGTTGGCAGGAAATGGAAGCGGAACTCAGAGAGCTTCTAGATGGATGCACTCGATTGGCCATGGAGGTCTCTCCGGGTGCAGCCGTGCCAACCTTAGACTATCTCCCAGCGGGTATGGCAGGATTGATACTCAATCTCGGTGTCGAGGCGGTGAGTTCTGGGGATTTGGTATCACGATTCCATTCGGTTTGGACCCCTGAGCAACTGCAGATGCATCGTCAGGCAGCAGAGATTGTGGCTGATGTTGCACAGCAAGCGTTCGCCCGTGCAGCAGCAGCCGTCGAGTCCGGATCACCAACTAATGAGGGTGATCTTTCAGAATGGATCCGCTCACAGCTTCGTTCCCATGGACTCACAGTAAATCCGGATTGCATTGTAGCGATCGGCCGCACTGCGGCAGATCCCCACTACTCTCCCGAGGGAAAGGGAGAGACGATTGCAGCAGGAGATTTGCTCTTGATTGATCTTTGGGGAGCGTTTGATGGAGCAGTTTTCGCTGACCAGACTTGGATGGGTCTTCTGAGTGGTGCGGTCGATTCGCGCACCCAAGAGATCTGGAATGCTGTGAGAGATGCTCGGGACGCTGCCGTCACATTTTTGAGAGAACAGTTTGAATTAGGAGGAGAAGTCCGCGGCTACGAGGTTGACCAAGTTGCGCGGGCCTTGATTGCAGATCGCGGCTATGGTGAGTACTTCGTGCATAGGACCGGACACTCGATGGATATAGACCTCCACGGAAGCGGTCCGAATCTTGATAACCTGGAGACGAGAGATGACAGGTTGCTTGTTCCGGGCATAGGCTTCTCTGTCGAACCTGGCATTTACATCCCTGATGAGATCGGAGTTCGAAGTGAGATCAACGTCTATTGGGGCCCAGATGGTCCAGAGGTCAGTCCCAGGGATATCCAGCAGGAAATCTTTCTGCTAATGGATGTCTAACTTCGGAGCCTGCTTAAGAGGGTTGTCAGGTTGACTAACCTGAAACTCAGGGTGGACGTGGCCCTTCCTCTCCCTATACATCGCACCTTTACGTACCAGATCAATACAGAATCTCAGCCAGAACCAGGAACGCGGGTTCTGGTGCCATTTCGGCGGCAAGAGCATATCGGTTGGGTGGTTGGCCCAGGTTCTGCACTGGAAATCAAGCAGATACGTCCAGTGCTCTCGATCCTGGATGACTCACCACAATTGCCTGCTGAACTTCTCGACCTTTGCCGGTGGATTGCTGAGTATTACATCGCTCCCCTCGGCATAGCACTCCGAGCTGCTTTGCCAGCTGTGCTTTCAGATGTTTCCAGGAACTATGTCAGGCTTCTGGAAGATGGACCTCTCAAGAAGTTTCGACCTAGAGAGCAACGTGTTCTAGCTGCCCTAGAGTATCACGGGAAACCACTTCGGGTTCGGACACTCCGGCGGCAGCTAGGGATGGGTTCGATATGGCCTGAGATCGCCATCACAGCCGCCGGTGAAGACAAAAGGGGTAGTGCGGCTAATCGATCGTCTAGGCACACTGCAGGCACGGGATGAGATGTTTGCTAGGGCGCCACGGCAGCGAGAGGCATATGAGTTACTAGAACGTTCGGGAGGTACCTCTGAATTAACACATATGATCAAAGAAGAAGGGTTTAGTCGAGGAGTAATAAAGGGTCTTGAGTCAAAGCGTCTGGTTGGAATCTTCCACGAAGAACAGCTTCGTGATCCGTTCGCTAACATTCCGGCAACCAAGCCGCCCAAGCTCGTTCCTACGAAGGATCAGCGGAATGTAATCGACGCTCTGATTGGTGCGCTCGATGAAGATGTACCTATACCGTTTCTTCTGCAGGGTATCACCGGTTCTGGTAAAACACTTGTGTACATTGAGCTTCTCCGCGAGGCCCTTGCTCGTGGTCGGAGTGCAATAGTTCTCGTTCCCGAAATTGCCCTTACACCGCAGACTGTTTCAAGATTTCGTGCACATTTTGATGACCAGGTCGCTGTGCTGCATTCCGGTCTCTCTGCGGGAGAACGCTACGACGCATGGCGGAGTTTGAGTACTGGTCGGTGTCGTATCGCAGTGGGTGCGCGTTCTGCACTTTTCGCGCCCCTCTCGAATCTTGGTGCGATCGTTGTGGATGAAGAGCACGATGGAAGCTACAAGCAGTCCGAGGCCCCCCGTTACTTGGCGAGAGATCTCGCTGTTGTACGCGCACGTCAAACTGGAGCCGTATGTGTGCTTGGCAGCGCCACACCATCGTTAGAAAGTTGGACTAATGCTCGGACTGGTAAGTTCCGTCACCTTCAGCTTACGAAGCGTGTCGGCGGAGCAAGACTTCCCGAGGTACGAGTGGTTGACCTGAGGGTCCAAAGAAGAGAGTCCGCTGAGGTATCTCGAGTCAATGAACGTGGTGCTGGAGTGCTTTCTTCGGAATTGGTCTCAGCAGTGGATGCACGACTAGAACGAGCAGAGCAAGTGATCTTGCTACTAAATCGTCGCGGATACTCTTCATTCATTCAGTGCAGGGAATGTGGTGAGGTTGAACAGTGCTTGAACTGCTCAATCTCACTGACGTATCATCGAGCTGCACGACGAATCATTTGTCATCACTGTCGGTACGATGCCCCAGCCCCGGAGCGGTGCCCTCGATGTGGGTCAAGAGACCTTTCCTATCGCGGGCTGGGTACCGAACAAGTCGAACGGGTCACTGTTGAGACATTCCCGTCTGCGAGAATTGCACGGATGGATGTAGACACCACTTCCGGAAAGTGGGCCCATCACCGGATACTCGACCGGGTAGCCAAGGGGGATGTTGATATCTTGCTTGGCACACAAATGATCGCAAAGGGTCTCGATTTTCCGCAGGTGACTTTAGTGGGTGTGGTGAACGCAGATGTCGGGATCCACTTACCTGATTTCCGGGCTAGTGAGCGGACTTTCCAACTCCTTAGTCAGGTAGCGGGGAGGGCAGGGAGGGGTAAGCTAGGGGGTGAAGTTTTGATTCAGACTTCACTTCCTGATCACTATGCGATTCAGGCTGCAGTCGCTCATGACTTCATAGGTTTTGCCGAACGAGAGACAGCGGCGCGTGAGAAACCCTGTTATCCACCGCATTTGAGAATGGTCAACGTGATACTTAGTAGTCCAGATCAAAGGGCTACTGCTAAGAGCGCAGAAGCTGGTGCCGCCTGGTTGCGTCGGTGGCTTCAAGGGCGAAATGCAGAAGAATCTAAAGTTGTCGAATTGGTTGGCCCGGCACCGGCACCGATTGAACGACTGCACGGCCGGTGGCGTTGGCATTTCCTTTTACGCAGTCCTTCACCGAGTGCAATCGGAAGAGCTGTGCGCGCTTTGATCGACGGATTTAAGGTTCCTGGTGGAGATGTTCGTTTGGTAGTGGACCGAGATCCTATCGCTTTACTTTAGATGGTCCTCTGGAAAGTGTAGCAGAGTGGTAACCCTGGGGCTCCAAGGGTGATTGAGATGTGTATCTAATGGGCCGATCTGTAACATTGCAGTGGTAGGCAATCGCGGCGTACCTTCGAACTGAATAGCCTCTTGGGCGAATCGGTATCGATATCTGGAGGTGTGGTGAGCTGCTTAGCCTTAAATGCGTCGTTCGAGCCACTAACCATTGTGCCAGCCCGTAGAGCTGTGCGACTAATCCTGGATGGCAAAGCTGAAATCCTTGAGAAGGACGCGGGTAAGGACTTTCGCTCCGAGCGGCAGGTGATCCCTTGTCCTACAGTGATCCGCCTCGTTCGCTATATTCATGTCCCACAACGATTTAAGCGGCAGGTCACGAACATGTTTCTCTTCGCCCGGGATGGCTATTCGTGTCAGTACTGCGGAAGACGCAAGTCTGACCTCAAGGGCAGGCAATTTCTGACTCGAGATCACATTAACCCCCTGTCCCGCGGTGGGGACAATAGCTGGGAGAATGTTGTAACTAGCTGTTCGTCCTGTAATAATCTCAAGGGCGACCGATTGCCTTGGGAGGTGGGCCTTAGGGTTAGGACTGAGCCACGTGAGCCCAATTATGTGCACTTAGTGTGGGTTGTTCGTAAGGTTACCCAAACCCAGGCTAAGTACATTCGGATGTTCTATGGAGATCGCACCCTTCGTAGAGTCTCAGGCGGACGCGTAAACAACCCTCTTAAGATTATCAGCTAAGTCATTGTGGATTAATGCCTGATAGTAACGAAAGCGTTTCAGAGTCTCAGGATACTCCCCCCACCGTTCCCTCCAATCGCCCTGTACCTAGTGCGGACGCAGACAGTAAGCATTTGCATCACAGCCAGGAGCGTCGCAGTAATCGGCAGAAGGGTCAAAATAAACGCAGAAGACGTGCGACCGATAAGCAGGCTAGGGAGATGAAGGGGAAAATTGGCTTTTCTCGCTTGGAGTCTGATCTCGAGGAAGTCATTCTTGAGGTCGACGGTAAGGAATGGACTATTCGTGTAATTGGTCGCTCTCAAACACAAACTGCTGCCCTACTGATGCTCGGGTTTTGGATATCCGCTGAGGATGCCGGTGCACCGGACCGAGAGACGTTAATCGCAGGTCGTATACTTTCTGAGTTAAACCTAGACCAACTTCAGTCAGCTTATGAGCAGAGCAGGCCGCCTCGGACAGATCCGTCTAGAGATTTCTTTTCAGATATACGTAACCGAGGCCGTAATTGAACGCTCAAGCTGGATATCGTCCTTCTGAAGCGGTGGATTAGTGGATCTAGTGAGCTTAACGGAACTGCTCAGCTAGGTATCTATTAGATTGTAGCAGGCGACATTACCTGTATTGCTCAATACTGATTTCTACCATCAACTCCCATAGGATCATGAACCAACCTCAACACGGGGTTGCACTTCCGTGTCCTTCAAGAACAACTGATCACCCGGATGATAGCGAGTTGGTCTTACGAGCTCGCAGGGGGGAAGAACTTGCTTTGAGCATGCTCATAGAGAGGTACCAGAAATCTGCCTATGCTTTGGCACTTTCTGTGACCGGAAGCCATGAGGATGCGGAAGATGCCGCTCAAGAGTCATTCTTGGTGGCGTTGGATCAGCTTGACGAATGCCGGAATCCGGAAAGGTTCGCGGGTTGGTTCATGACGATAGTAAGAAATCGTTCGCGGAACTTGATTCGTCGAGAGTCCTTAAGAGAGACTGGTGATGTGCCACAGGGGACGAAGTCTCGGATTCCCACACCAGATAAGATTGCGGAGACCTCAGAACTGAGAGGGATCCTTCAGCAGGCAATTGCTGCACTACCCGAGGTTCAGCAAGAGGTTGTGCTGCTGCATGACCTAGAGGGATGGAAACACCGAGAGATCGCCGAGAGGTTGGGGATTCCATCGGGGACAGTACGGTCGCACTTGCATTTTGCGAGAAAAGCCTTGAAAGAGGCCCTTATCGAGATGTCAAATGGATCAGATTTGATTAGGAAAGTTCAATGATTACAAGGATATCGCACGATTTCGACTCGAATGATGACTTAGGGCCTGACCTAGAGTTGGCCGAGGCGTTCACTCACTTTGATCCAGAGCATCAGGATCCGAGTTACTGGTATCGTTTTCGCCAATGGATCCTAGAAAATGCAGCGGGTGAGTTAGCTCGGCGGCGATTGGTACGCGAGTTGGCTAGGACTGTTGTTCCGGTAGCTCTACTAGCTGCCGTTCTGGCTGGACTACTCCTTAGTAGAAACCAGTCGGCTGTTCCTGTTAGGCCGGTCGGGATCGAGGAACTACTGGTGAGTGAGGTTGAAGGACAGACAATCCCTGCGGCGCTTGCTCCTTCGGAGACGAGCGATGCAGTGGCCTTTGCCTCGGAGGTTTTCTAATGGAACATGGATCTCGAACGAAACTTGTGACTGCAGTGATACTTGCGCTGGTGCTTGGCACGGGCGTCATGCTTGGGCTGGTCAGTGATGGTAGCCTGGTGGCGCTGCCGGTTGAAGAAGGCACGGTGAGCGACGCTGGTCGGTACAAGATGTCCGATCAGCGTCGTCGCACACCCATGTATCAACAAGTTGAGCCCACTGAAGCTCAAACGCTCCTGATCGACTCCATATTGGAGGACCAACTGCAGCATATGAGATCGCTGCACGAAGAGTTCCGTACCACATATCTTCCCCAGTACCAAGCGCTGATCCGACTGACGCGAGAAGCAATTCTTGAGATATTCACCGAAGAACAGGCCTCTAAATACAGGGCGCTTCTGCAGGAGTTCGATGAAAGTCGGACCCAGGGTGGCGAGAGGAGCAACCGGGACTAGACCGATGAAATACACGTACCGGGCTGTAGTCCGGATTGCTTCCTGCCTTACGGTGGGTCTCATGATTCTTTGGCCAGTGTCCATTTGGGGGCAGCAGGCAGTGAGCCTTGATGAGGCGATTGAACTCGCTCTAGTCCGTAGCCCACAGATGCTCCAGCAGGATCAAGCTTTAGATAATGCTGAGCTTGCAAGGCGATCCGCATGGGCAGCGTTCCTGCCGAGCCTCAGTGCCAGTACGAGTGGATCCCTGAGAAGTGCGAATATCCTTGATCCCAACACGGGACAGATTGTGGGTGGGAGTTCGGACTCATACGGCGCAGGGGTGTCCGGCCGAGTGACCATTTTTCAGGGTGGGACTCGCTTTGTGGAGATGAATCGGACAGATGCCGACATGCAGGCTGCGATAGCACGACGAGAGAACCAACGCTTTGCTGTGACCCTGCAGACAAAGAATTTTTTCTTTAGTGCGCTTAGGCAAGCAGATCTCCTTGAGGTTGCGCGGCAGAGAGTGGATCAGGCGCAACAGAATTTAGAAATCGTGCGCGTTCGGTCGCAGGTCGGTCGGGCGACCATTTCGGATTCCCTGCGTGCGCGACTGGATTTTATAAACGCTGAGCAGGGAGTGTTGCAGGGAGAGACCGCACTTCGTGCTGCAGAGTTTGCTTTGGGTAGGCAAATAGGGGAATCTTCAGCTGTGGCACCACTCCGTCCTTCGACTCTGGAGCCAACCATGCTGCAATTGGCTGAGACAGAGATCATGCAGTTGGCAGAATCTGGATCGCCGACTGTTATTGCTGCGACCCAAGCAGCTAATGCGGCGTCGGCCAACGTCCGTTCAGCAAAAGCTAGTTACTTCCCCACCATCTCGATGAACACTGGCTACAACTGGAATAATCAGGACCGGTCTTTCACAGGTGGCAGCACCAGCTGGAGTATGGGATTTTCGATGTCCTATCCGATTTTTAATAACTTCCAGCGACAGTCATCGGTTGATCGGGCACAGTTCAGCTACCGGGTCTCTCGTCTGCAAGAGGATGACACTCGGCTTGCTGCACGTCAGCAAGCCGATAATGCCTTGTATAGCCTCCGCACTGCTGAGCGTGCCATCGAAATTGCAGAGGAAGCCGCGCGCGTCGCAGCTGAGGATCTTAGGGTTGTACGGGAAAGATACACGGTTGGAGTCTCGACGATCCTAGATGTGTTGATAAGCCAATCGGCAGCCAGCCAAGCAGACGCTACGGTCATTACGTCGCGATATGATTACGTGATAGCTCGGGCAGAGCTTGAAGCGATTCTAGGGAGAGAATTGTGAGTGAAGCCATAATCCGCACAGAGGGCTTAGTCAAAGATTACGTGCTTGGGGCAGAAACAGTGCATGCTGTTCGCAGCGTGGACCTCGAAATTGGAGCAGCAGAGTTCGTGGCGGTCATGGGCCCTTCAGGGAGTGGAAAATCTACACTCATGAACATGATTGGCTGTCTTGATACCCCTACCGCCGGAGAGTATTGGTTGAATGGTCAGCCTGTGAGTGAACTTTCTGAGGACCAACTAGCGCGTGTGAGAAATAAAGAGATTGGTTTTGTGTTTCAAACGTTCAACCTACTTCCGCGAGCGACGGCCCTGCATAACGTCGAGTTGCCGTTAATTTATGCTGGAATTAAGGGGAAAGATCGCCGTCGCCTCGCTGCTGAGAAACTGGAGTTAGTCGGGCTGGCTGACCGAATGGATCATCGTCCACCCGAGATGTCCGGAGGTCAGCGTCAGAGGGTTGCTATGGCACGAGCGCTCGTAAATAATCCAGCGATCCTCTTGGCTGATGAACCAACAGGTAACTTGGACTCTGTGACAAGCGGGGACATCATGCGCCAGCTTAAAGCGCTTAATGAACAAGGACAAACGATTGTCTTGATAACTCATGAGAGAGACATTGCCGGATATGCGAAACGGCAGGTGCATCTCAACGACGGTATGATTGAGAAAGACTTCTTCAATGACCCAGTGGAGACGATGGTATGATAAGGAAAACCCTAACACTGGCTTTGACCGGTATGGTTACCATTGGTACTGCGGCATGCAGTAATGATGAGTCAGTAAATGAAGGATCGTCGCTCATGACTGTAGAAGTCACTCGTGGTGACTTGTCTATCCGCGCGGAAGCTACCGGTACCGTTGAGCCGATTCGCACGGTCGAAGTCAAGTCCAAGGCTTCGGGCGAAATCTTGCGTCTGCACGCGGATGTTGGGGATCAGGTTGGGCCGGGCTCGCTCCTAGCCGACATTGATCCACGCGACGTTCAGAACAGATTCAACCAGACTGAAGCTGACCTAGCTGTCGCTCAGGCGAGACTCGAGATTTCTGAAGCTCAGCTCGACCGGTCAAATCAGCTTCTAGAGGCTGCGGTGATCACGCCACAGGAACATGAGAGTTCCCGCCTTGAGTTCGCGAACTCGCAGGCAAGTCTTGTGAAGGCTAAGACCAACCACGATCTCGCTATACTTCAACTGAATGACGTTCGTATCCGAGCCCCAACTGCCGGGACCATCATCCAGAAAAGCGTCGAAGAGGGTGTGGTTATCCAATCAGCGTCACAAAATGTATCGGGTGGCACGGCGCTGTTCTTGATGGCGAACCTAAAGGAGATGCAGGTCAGGACGTTGGTGGATGAGACTGATATGGGCCAGTTAGCCTCCGGCCTAGAGGCTATCGTGACCGTTGAAGCATTCCCAGATCAGTCGTTCCGGGGTGTAGTTGACAAGATAGAGCCTCAGGCGACTGTGGTTCAGAATGTGACGATGTTTCCGGTGATTGTGAGTTTGGACAATAATTCAGGGCTCTTGAAGCCGGGGATGAATGCAGAGGTTCAGGTGCTGATAGACGAGGCATTAGATGTGGTATTGGTTCCAAATAATGCAATTGTACAAATCTCTGACGTCGGTCCGGCAGCGATGGCCTTGGGTCTCAACATAGATGAGATGGATTTGACGCAGTTCATGCGAGGAGGTCGGGGTGGCAGCCGAGGTGGTCAGGGGTTCGCTGGTGGTCGTGGCCAGGGTGACGGGCCTCAATCTCCAGGTGCTGAAGCTACAGGCGGAGCGGATGATAGCCCTTCGGGAGATGGTCAGGATGATCAAGGCAGCATTATGGCTCAGCTTCAGGAGCTTCGTGCGCAAGTCGAGAGTGGAGAGATTAGTCAGGAGTCGATGCGTGCTGAAATGCAACGCCTGGGAGGTGGCCGGGGTGGACGTGCTGGTGCTGCCCAGCGGAGGGGTGGTGCAGACGTTACAAGAGCGCCCACTGGCGATACGCGACCTGCAGTCGTATTCGTGATGGGTGCGGATAGCATACCAAAACCAAGACTTGTCCAAATGGGTCTCAATGACTGGGACCACACACAGATAGTGATGGGAGTCGAAGCAGGGGATGTACTCGTTGTCGTGGGAGCTGCTCAACTCATGGCCCAACAGCAGGAATTCCAGGCCCGAATGATGAGTCGAATGGGCGGAAATCTCTTCGGTGGGGGGATGGGAGGGGGAGGAAGTAGAGGCTTCCGACCCCGGACCCCGTAGTTAGGAGAAAGCCTGATGCTGATCTTTGAAATTATTAAGGTGGCCATGAGCGCTATCAGCACAAACGTTCTGCGTTCTGTGTTGACGACACTTGGTATCGTGATCGGTGTTGGGGCAGTGATTACGATGGTCTCATTAGGAGAGGGCGCTCAAGTACAGGTTGAACAACAGATCAACAACATGGGCACCTCTGTCCTTACCATCCGGCCCGGTCAGGAAATGATGCATGGAGTGTCTCGAGGCGATACTCAGATGTCGATTGAGGATGCCGAAGCGCTGAGGAATGAGACCCGTGGGTTCCTCAAGATCTCTCCTGAGCTTCAGTCACGGATGCAGGTTACCTACCTCCGCTGGAATTCGAACAATCAGGTCATGGGTGTTTGGCCCGATTATTTCGATATGTATGATCACGGACTAATCGCTGGCCGCTATTTCACAGAAGGGGAAGTCCGCGGACGTAGGCGAGTAGCGGTACTCGGTTATACGATTCCAGAAATGCTCGGTGAGATTCCTGAGGACTCTCCCCAGTACTCGATCGCAGCGGAGCTCCTCGTCGGAAAGACCATCCAGGTACGTGGTATCCCATTTGAGGTGGTTGGTGTGCTTGAAGAGAAGGGTGATGCGATGTGGCTTCGCCCTGATGACCAGATCTTTATTCCTCAATCGACTGCCCAGTATCGTGTGATGGGTGGCCGCGATAGGCTTGGCTCGATTTACGCTTCCACAGAAACGCCCGAGGAAATGAACCAGGCGATTGCCGAGATCGACAGAATTATGCGGAGGGAGCATCGTATCCTACCAGGTGAGGATGCAGACTTCAGCATACGCAACTCCACGGATCTACTGGAAACCTTCAACGCGACAGCTCAAACTTTCACCTTACTATTGGCTGGGATCGCAGGAATCAGTCTTCTTGTCGGTGGCATCGGTATCATGAATATCATGCTTGTATCTGTAACCGAGCGAACCCGTGAGATAGGGGTTCGTAAGGCCCTTGGAGCTACCCGTGGGGCGATCATGACACAGTTTGTTGTTGAGGCCTCGACTCTCTGCGTGTTGGGAGGGCTCTTGGGAGTCGGAATGGGTTACGGAGCCGCAGAGATGACAACGCGCATTGCTGGGTTGGACACAGTGGTGTCTCCGCAGATAGTGGCTATCTCGCTGGCTATCAGTGCCTTCATAGGACTGTTCTTTGGCATCTGGCCTGCTCGTAGGGCGGCGATTCTCGACCCTATTGATGCACTTCGGTACGAATAAGAACTTCCTATTATTGGGTTAGCTACTTGAGCGGTTCTTAGCTCCAGTAAAGCACTGAGACACCCCGTATCCAGACTAGGCGAGCACCTTCGTCGTTCTTGTCACCATCCTGTCTCCCGTATCAATCTCTAAAATGAGGAAAGCACGACCCTATGACTGACCAAGACGGCTTGCACGGAGCAACGCATCTGGAATGCACTGGTACCGGCGAAAAAGTTGAGAGCGAAAAGCTTATTGGACTTTCGGCAGCTGGCAAACCGCTCTTCGCTCGATATGATCTGGATCTTATCAGTTCGAGCTTTACCCGAGAGTCCGTGGCGTGTCGTAGCGCAGATCTCTGGCGCTATCAGGAAGTTCTCCCTGTTCGAAATAGGGGTTCCCAGATTCGTCTCGGGGAGGGGTGGACCCCACTTATCGATGCGCACCGAACTGCTACTCGAATGGGTATTCGACGTGTCTGGGTGAAAGACGAAGGCCAAAATCCGACGGGTAGCTTCAAAGACCGAGGTCTCTGTCTTGCGGTGTCACGTGCGCTTGAACTAGGAGCAGAGGAGGTTGCGATACCATCTGCTGGAAACGCGGGTAGTGCAGCAGCAGCTTATGCCGCGGCCGCTGGGCTCCGGGCACATGTTGTCGTCCCAACCGACACACCAACGGCTATCCTTGAAGAAATCTCTGCTTTGGGTGCGGATCTCCAACTTTTGGACGGCCTTATCAGTGACTGCGGCCTCGTGGTACGACAGGGTGTAGAGAAAAATGGATGGTTTGATCTTTCCACCCTGAAAGAGCCTTATAGAATTGAGGGCAAGAAAACCATGGGGTATGAGATCTGTGAGCAATTAGGATGGAGATTGCCCGATGCGATTGTGTATCCCACGGGAGGAGGTACGGGTTTAATTGGAATGTGGAAGGCCTTCGATGAGATGGAGCAACTTGGATGGATTGGCAGCGAGCGTCCGAAGATGTTTACTGTTCAGGCTGCTGGCTGCGCTCCGATGGTGCGTGCTTGGGAAGCAGGCCATGATGCAGCTGAAGTGTGGAGTGGAGCTTCTACATACGCATCAGGGCTTCGGGTTCCAGGAGCAGTCGGCGACTTCCTAATCTTACGCGCCTTAAGGGAGTCTGGGGGTGGAGCCGTGGCTGTCCCCGACCACTCGATGGCTGAGTGGGTGGAGAAGCTAGGCATCGACACAGGAATTTTTGCTGCTCCGGAGGGTGGTGCGACGGCTGCTGCACTCCCTATCCTCTTGGATAAGGGCATGATAAATGAGGATGATGAGATCCTCCTCTTGAATACAGGCAGTGGGCTTAAATATGTAGGAATGAAGCCATTGGACTAGACTTGGTCCGCTAGTAGGAACTCTGATGTTAACATTATTCTGGTTAGTATTCTGGGCTGGGCTTACCGTCCTAGCAGTTACTGCTGGGGTTAGCCTGCGGATGCGGTTGCGCGATCGGGTCGGAAAGAGCATGCCAATTGTTAATGATGCGGATGTGGAGAAAATTCTCGCGACTGGTGCGCTTATTACCGATGAAGATTCTCCCCTTGATATCGAACAAATCGATGACGAGGAGCATAAGTTTTGGTCCCAGACATGGGATGAACCTGACGAATGGTGAGTTCACATCGAAGGTGATTACTTAATCACTATCTCGTCATAAGACGATAATACGCTCCGGGCAGGGGCACTAATCTACCGTTCAGTGGAAGTTGATCCTCAGGATTACTGCGCCGGACAAGTAAGGCCCGATTTAAGTTTACGCTTACTCCGAGGGCATGATGGCCCGCTGGACAAGACTTGTTATTGCATGATGGGTCTGCATCAAAAGGAAAACTCCAATCAATACCGATTGGAACGATCGCACTGAGGGCAAGCCCCAGGCGTTCTGCTGGAGGCTTCGCCCCAACGACCCACAGCCCTGCACCTATAAAAGGGTGTATGGGTTTATACCAGCCAGCATCCAGGTCATTCGAGAGGAAATACCGCTTAATCACCAACGAGGTGCTGATCTCCTTAAAAGACCACGTTCCAACCGTTAGCTCCAAGCTCTGGTTGCCGTTAAGGAACCTCTCTAGTACCACGCCGACCTTGCTCACCCCACCCACGGTCAAACCAATACGTAGACCATCTTGAGCTGAACTCAGCTTTGGTGAAATGCCAGCCAGTACCACGAAAAGCACTAAAATCAAAGACCCACGGGGAAGAAGCTTTATGGCATATCCCTGCGAATGCGATGACTTCATTGCTTACGTTTCTTCCAAGTTGAGCTGGCCTGTTCTTGGGTTAATTACCCCAGGTAAGTCCAAGTCCGAGCAAGAAGGTGCGCCCAGGTCCCGGCTCATAGAATCTTTTCCCGAAGGCATTAACAATCACCGAGCTATTGTACCACGCATCCAGCACATTCTGGACTGCCACAAATGGTGAAGCCTTCAGGCTACCCAAAACTAGATTCTCAACTCCGAGTCGGACATCTGCTACGAAGAATGACTCCGAACTGAACTGCCCACCATTGTCTACGGGTATATCAGCCTGGAAGAGACCTCTCAGAGCCAGATAAAATTCATCTAGATCCACCTGAAACAGCCCATCAACCCGATGTGGAGCTAGTCCGGGGATTTTGTTTCCAGAATAGTCAGCATCATCAGTGATAAACTCCTTGAAGCTGCCGTTCACACGAGTGTATGCGATTCGGGTGGAAGCGTTCTCACCGAGACGCGTATCCAGCGAAGCTTCCCATCCCCGATAGAGCGACCGTCCCGCATTTTGGTAGTATGTAAGTCCGGGATTCGATGGTACTTCGAATGGAACGAGTTCACCTGTGAGTTTCGTTTGGAACAGCGCAAGTTCGAATGTCCCTTGATCCCCAACTCCACCTCTGATGCCGCTTTCGATCGTGAAACCCTTCTGAGGCTCAAGGTCCGGGTTGAATCCCCCCGCACCACTGGGGCGGTTGACGATTTCTGTCGTAGTAGGCGTTTCAAACGATCCTGCTATTGAGGCAAATACTTCCAGGTCAGTTCCGGCATTGATCAACAAGCCAACTGATGGGCTCAGCGCGTCCATGACTCGTTCGCCGGAATCATCTGGATTGTCAGCACTAATGAAGCGGTCCGTAGCAGAAAATCTGAGTCGATCATAACGGAGTCCTGCCAGCAACGAGGGCCCTGAATCAAGATCGAGCCTTCCCTGCATGAAAAGACCTGTGCCCCGAACGCGTTCCAGCTGCTCGAGAAGAAGGTTCCCCCTCTCACCTTGGCTGTTCTTCCAGTTGAAGCGCTCATCACTCTGAAATTCGAGCTCAAACCCTGCCCCGACCCCGAATCTGCCACTTGAGATCTCAGTTTGATCTTGAAACAGTGCCCGTATCCCACCTGCTTTACGGTCGAGATCCACGACTTTACCTGGAATCGGATTATCGAGTTCTCGTTTGATCACCCATGAGGAAATCTCCGCTTCACCCCCACCAAGCGGTCCAGTCCAAGTCGCTCCAGCTTGGCCCTGCCTTACATCTTTGCTAGTACGACTGATGACATTGAAACGGTATGCCTGCCGATTCCCCTCATCGAGTAGTGACTGAGAGAGAGATCCAGGGTTTCTTGCATCGAGAAGGACGCCATTAGCTACGATCCTCAACCGGCCAGCACCAGCCGGTAGGGTCAGCGATGCATTAACAACTGATCGTTTGCCACCAGCATAAATACTACCATCATCAGCAATGGGATCTCTCCGGAACCCGTCATAACTGAGTCGTGAAAAGCTGACACGGTAGCCGGCGTCACCAGATTGGCCTGAGACAACGCCTTGTAGGGTGAGTAGCCCGTGAGAACCAGATGTACTCCGAAATGAAAGCAGCGCGGGTTGGTTAGCCGGGTCTAGGGAACGGAAGTGCAGTACACCTCCAGCGGCGTTGCCATAGAGTGAGGAGGACGGTCCTCTCAACGCTTCAATCCGACCCAGACCAGCAAGATCCAGATGATCAAGTGTGGCCTGGCCATCAGGAAGTGTTGCCGGGATTCCATCAACCAGTATGCGAACGCCCCGTACCCCGAACTGTGCTCTTGAGCCAAAACCTCGGACCGAAAGGCGTTCGCCCATCGCTAGGTTGAAACGATTGTGGATCTGCACCCCAGGCATTGCTCGAAGTGCGTCCTCTAGGAAGGCGCCAGCAGTTGCCCGAGTCAACTCAGAACCAGTGATAACCGAGACAGAATGGGGAGTTCCTGTTCCCACAGTACTTCTGAGAACCCTGACTAGCACTGGATCTATAGTGACTGTGGAATCGGGATCCTGTGCTCCAGCCGGAGCCGTGAGTAGGAGTGTCGAAGTGAAGATGATCGAGAGAACACTAGGTGTTCGTAACACCATGCGCCTGCCTCTTTTCCTATAGTATTCGAAATAACGAGAGCTAAAGCAGTACCTATGGAACCCATATGTTACTCTCTTTGGGCTCTTTGTGAACCTATCGTGGGGTGCCCTCCTAACTCAACCAAAGCTAGCTTGCCCGAATGATTCTATCAGATTTTCCGGGTGCCGCCGCTCCTGAGGTGTTCAGACAGCGTCGAGAGTTGATCCGGTCTCTACTGAGCGGTGGTGTCATGTTGCTGCCGTCTGCACCGACACTTTACCGGTCACGGGACACACAACACCGGTACCGTCCTGACAACGAGCTTTATTACTCGACCGGAGTTACTGAACCGGGTGCGCTGGCACTAATTCGTAGAAATAAGGATCCTCATTTTGTGCTCTTTGTGACTGACCCTAACGAGAGCACCGAACTTTGGACTGGCCCAATGATTGGAACAGAGATCGCCAAAGATCGGTTTGGGGCTGATGAATGTTACATGATGAGTGAGTTACCTGATTTACTTCCTGGTCTAATCGAGGGAGCGGACTGTATCCATTACCGTGCTCGAGTGAACGATGGGCTTGAGTTTTATGTGAAACAGGCTCTCGAAGATACCCGCTCAAAAGGAGCTCGGTACGGGTCTGGACCGAGGGGCGTAGTGGACCCTGGAGGAATTCTTGACGAGCTACGCCTAAAGAAAGAGGATTGCGAAATTGAGTGGCTTAGGATGGCAGCTCAGGTAACTGTCGCAGGACACCGTGCAGGTGCCGCCATCATCTCTCCAGGAGTTGGTGAATGGACTGTCGAGGCCACGGTTGAGCAGGCGTTTCGAAGTTCTGCTGGGAGCACAGTGGCATTTCCAACGATCGTCGGATCCGGGAGTAATGGATGTGTTCTGCACTATTCAGCAAACGACAAGATCATTGATCAAGACGATCTAGTACTCGTAGATGCTGGAGCTGAAGTTGGATTCTACAACGGGGATGTGACTCGCACGTATCCAGCTAATGGGTATTTTACACCTGCCCAAAGAGACGTGTATGAGGTAGTTCTGGCTTCTTTTGAGTCCGCTATTGATAAGGTAAGACCAGGTGAGCCTATTACTGCACTGCACGATGCTGTTACTAGGGTAATTGTGGAGGGGTTAAGAGACTTGGGGGTGCTAAGGGGATCGATTGACGGGTTACTTGAGAAAAAAGCATACCAACCCTACTACCCACACCAAACGTCCCATTGGTTAGGGCTCGATGTCCATGATCCTGGGGACTATGCCAGTGCTGGAACTGCGCGCGTGCTTGAGCCTGGTATGGTATTCACTATCGAGCCAGGTCTCTATTTTCGTCCTGCGATAGCCGAAAGCGTAGCCGAAAACTTATCAGGAATAGCCATAAGGATTGAGGATGATGTACTAGTTACCGAAGATGGTTGCGAGATCCTCAGTTGTGGATTGCCGACGAGTGCAGCGGAGATCGAGGAATTGGTGGGGCTATCCAGATGACAGAGTCAGGACCAGACCGCCAAGCTCTCTTGCTTGAAAAGCTTCTAGAGCCTGGACCGATGGTTGCGGTCGAACTTCGTCCTCCTCGCTCTAACCTTCAGGCCGGGGAAAGTATGGAGGCCTGGATCGATCTTCATCACTCACTAAATCGTCTCACTTCTAAAGAACTTTTCGTCTTCTTGACCGACAACGCGGTAGGTGCAGCAGAGGAAGAGAGCCTCGCTCATGTGTCAGCGAACTTAGGTGACGAGGTGGATCTTCGTCGCATTGTCCCAATCCTTACAGTGAAACACTCACTAGAGTACTGTCTCATGTTCGGATCGCGCGCGATCTCGGGGGGATTCGATGCGCTAACTGTTCTTGGTGGAGATCAGTCTGTAGGAGCTAAGCGGTGTGTGCCGCACGGGAGAGACTTGCGGGAGCTCATAAGGATGCGTCTGCCTGAGCTTGTCCTTGGAGGGTGGGTAAATCCACATCGGGATGCTATAGAGCAGGTGAGTTTCGTCAATGCGCCTAATGCTCACTCTGATTTCGCCTTGACACAGATTGTCTCACATCACGCGCTAGCTGAGGTTGAGCGTTTTCTAAGCATCATAGACACAGCGCTCGTGCCTATTGTCTTCGGTGTTTTCTTCTACCGCAGTGCGAATCCCTCAACCCTAGAAGAATTGAGCCACTTCTTTCCTGTTCCAGTGGGAGAATTGACTCGTGATTTTCAAGCCGGGGCATCCGCCGAGGAGATTTGTGCGGAATCGATCAGAGAACTTCGTCGTATTGGTGCAGAGAAGGTGTACGTGAGTAACCTGGGTAACAGAGGAGCAGCCCGGCGTTTGCGTCGGATTCTCGAACTAGTTTAGCAGTTGCACCTTACTATACTCGGAAAAGAGAAGTGTTAGGTGTTTGTGCTAACCCCAGCTTCATGGAGGACTCTCAGCGCTACGTCGACCCGACGGCTGGGTGCGCTCAGATGGAATCCCTGCACTAGTGGGCGGACGGCATCAATCATCTCTGCTGCAATCTCTATACCCTCATTCAATGCCTCTTCATCACCAGAGATCTGAGCTTTCCGCATCCGATCTATTATTTGCTCAGGTACTGTAGCTCCAGGTACTTCATTTGCGAGAAATTCTGCATTTCTCAGATTCAGGAATGGCCAAATCCCTGCAACCACTGGGATCTTCCATTGGTGAATCTTGTCGAGGAACCTTTCCAAGCTTTCAGGATTGAAGATGGGTTGGGTCACCACAAAGCTTGCACCGGCTTCCACTTTATAACGGAACCGAGTGACCTCACGTTCCAGATCTAAGGCACCAGGATTGGCCACCACTCCTTGGACGAACTTGGTCGGGTCTCCTATTGAGTTTCCAGCTGGGTCGACGCCTTGGTTAAGCCCGGTTACCACGTTGGTAAGTCCAATTGAATCAATGTCGAATACTTCTGTCATATCTGGATATGGTCCATGAACCGACGGGTCACCGCTCACGACGAGTAGATTGCGGATTCCAACAGCAGCGGCTCCCAGCAGGTCAGAGATCATCCCGAGCATGTTTCGGTCACGGCACGTGTAGTGCACGATCGCTTCGATCCCGACTTCCTGCTCGACTATTACTGCCGCAGAGAGTGCTCCCATCCGGCTTCGAGAACGAGGACCATCAACGATAGCCAGGGAATCAACACCAGCGTCTTTGAGTTCATGGGCGGGTTCAACTATCGCGTTTCGATCCCAGCCGCGTGGCGGCAAGACTTCGACCGACACAACAGGTTCTCCTCGAGAGAGTTTCCGCCCCCATGCCGAGCACGCTTCTAACGGCACAGGATCTAGGGTCGCCGACCCCTCTCGGTCGACGTCCGTAACCCTGACCATGACGCGATTAGGTTGATCTGACCTGACCGAGTCTCGTATCTGTTTTATGTGGTCAGGTGTCGTGCCACAGCACCCGCCAACGAACCGAACCCCCGCGTCGACCATACGACGCGCATATTGTGCCATGTACTCAGGAGTTGCCATGTAGATCTTTCGGTCTCGCACGGTCCGTGGAAGGCCTGCGTTGGGTTGAGCCGAAAGAGGTACAGATGTCGTGTCAGCCATGTCCTCTATTGCGTCCAGCATTACCGCGGGTCCCACTGAGCAATTCAAGCCTATGATATCCACACCAATACTCGTGAGTTCTTGAGCAATTTGCGAAGCTGTATGACCGTATACCGTCTTCCCATTTTGCCCTAGTGTCATTTGGGCAATAACTGGTAGGTCGCCCAACTTACGGACTGCTGTGAATGCGCAGTCGATCTCATTCAGATCAGCAAAAGTTTCTAGGATGAAACCATCAACACCTCCAGCGAGTAGTCCGTTGACCTGACGTTCGAAAAAGGCTGTGGCCTCTGCACGTGCAGTTGGTCCCCATGGTTCAATACGAATTCCGAGAGGGCCAATCGCGCCGACGACTGCTACTTGTCCTGCACCTGCGTCACGTGCCAAGCGAGCTGCCTTCTCGTTGATTTCTTCGGTCCGATCTCCAAGGCTATGGGAGGAAAGTTTTACAGGGTTCGCCCCGAAAGTATTCGTCTCTAGGATCTCTGATCCAGCAGAGACGTACTCTTGATGAATGCGTCTAACGATCTCGGGATTGCTAAGATTGAGTTCGTCAAAGCAGATATTGACGAATACACCCCGAGTATAGAGAACCGATCCCATCGCACCATCGAAGATATGGACAAGTCCGTCCTCGATCATCGATTTCATCGCTGTTCGTCCGGATCGTAGCCTAGGTTGGGTGCCAGCCAACGTTCTGCTTCCTCGATTGACCAATCCTTCCGTCGAGCATAATCCTCTATTTGGTCTCGCCCGATTCTGCCAACACCGAAATACTTGGCTGACGGGTGTGCTAAATACCAACCGCTCACTGAAGCTGCAGGGGTCATCGCATAACTTTCAGTGAGTTGGACGCCCAGTGTGCCCTCAGCGTCCAGGAGCTCAAAGATGGTCCCCTTCTCAGTGTGATCGGGGCAGGCCGGATAACCTGGTGCCGGACGAATACCAAGGTATGTCTCGCGGATTAGCTCCTTGTTAGTGAATGTTTCGTTGGTAGCGTACCCCCAAATATCCGTGCGCACCCGTTTGTGCATCAGTTCTGCGAGTGCCTCAGCTAGCCTATCAGCTACTGCCTTGGTAAGGATCGCTGTGTAATCATCATTGGCTTCCTCTAGCTCACGAACGACTTCGCTAACACCCAGCCCGGCGGTAACCACGAACGCCCCGATCCAGTCAGCCTGATTCGAGTCTACTGTCGCTACGTAGTCGGCTAGGCATTGACTAGGTCGTCCATCTTTAGCGAACTGCTGTCTCAAATTGTGCATGACTGCACATACCTGGGTGCGTGAGTCATCCGTGTAAATCTCAACGTCATCCCCACGAGCATTGGCTGGGAAGATGCCTAATGTGGCCTTCGTGCGGACTCTACCCTCGGCTTCCATCCGGTCCAAAAGGTCTTCAGCATCAGACAGGAGACTCCTTGCCTGATCGCCTACAGTAGCATCATTCAGGATATCCGGGTGCTTGCCGGACAACTCCCATGCGTGAAAGAAGGGAGTCCAATCGATATAGTGGCGGAGTTCAGAGATCGGCACTTCCGTGACCTGAATTCCTGGTTCAGCTGGTTTGGTTATCCGATAAGCCTCAGACACCTTCCTGTCGGCTTTGTCGCGTGTTTCTGCGAGGGACAACAGACGTGCTCGCGGACGATCCTGGGAGCGTCGTTCTCGCTCGGCCTGATATTCAGTCTGAACTTCACTCAGGAAGCTCTCTCTACTCTTTTTATCCAAGAGTTTAGAAACAACTCCAACTGCTCGTGACGCATCAAGCACATGAACAGTAGGACCATTGTAACGGCCGTCGATCTTGAGTGCTGTATGCGCTCTAGAGGTTGTCGCCCCTCCGATGAGCAGAGGGGTCTCAAAGCCAGTGCGCTCCATCTCGCTAGCAATGTGGACCATGTGTTCCAGAGACGGCGTAATCAGCCCTGATAGCCCGATCACATCAACCGACTCCTTGCGGGCAGTTTCTAGGATTTGCTCAGCCGGCACCATGACGCCCAGGTCGATCACGTTGAATCCATTACACTCTAGAACAACTCCGACAATATTCTTTCCAATATCGTGAACGTCACCCTTGACCGTTGCGAGCAGGATCTTAGGCTGTTGGGTTTTCCCGGCTTTCTCTTCTTCAAGGAACGGGACTAGGTAGGCGACTGCTTTCTTCATCACGCGAGCACTCTTCACGACTTGAGGAAGAAACATACGTCCGCTTCCAAAGAGATCACCCACCACGTTCATGCCATCCATTAACGGTCCCTCGATCACATTGAGGGCACTGGAAAATTTCTGTCTTGCCGCCTCTGCGTCTTCTTCGACAAACTGATCCATACCCTGCACTAGCGCGTGCACAAGTCGCTCTTCAACATCGAGCTCTCGCCAGGACAAATCTTCTTGGTGGCGGCGCTCCGAAGTTCCAGCTAGTTCGCCAGCGATCTGAGTTAAGACGTCTGTGGCATCTGGCGTGCGTGCGAATAGCACATCCTCTACCGAGGTTAGGAGGCTCTCCTCGATCTCGTCGTAAATCGGAAGCGCACCCGCATTAACAATCCCCATATCGAGCCCTGCGTCGATCGCGTGATAAAGGAATGCTGTATGCATTGCCTCTCGCACTTGGGGGCTTCCACGGAATGAAAATGAAACGTTGCTAATGCCACCACTCGTGAGCGCGTGTGGACAGGTCTCTTTAAGTTTCCTGACTGCTTCGATGAACCACATAGCGTAGCGCTCGTGCTCTTCAATACCCGTTGCAACCGCAAAAACATTACAGTCGAAGATGATGTCCTCAGGAGGGAACCCCTCTTCGTGTACGAGAATCTTGTATGCCCTCTGGCATACCTCGAGACGCCGCTCCGGGGTGTCAGCTTGCCCCTCTTCATCGAATGCCATAACAACAGCGGCTGCGCCTAGCTTACGTACTTTCTGTGCACGCTCTCTAAATGCATCTTCACCGTCTTTGAGGGAGATAGAGTTCACAACCCCCTTACCCTGAAGGGTCTTGAGACCTGCTTCGATCACGTCCCAATCAGAGGAATCCACCATAACCGGGATTCTTGCAATCTCGGGTTCGGATGCCATGAGATTGAGGAAGTGTGGCATCGCAGCCGATGAGTCCAGGAGTCCTTCGTCCATATTGACGTCAATTATCTGAGCGCCGCCTTGAACTTGATCCCGCGCAACTTCGAGGGCGGTTTCATAGTCATTTTCTTTGATGAGCCGAGCGAAGCGACGAGACCCTGTGACATTCGTCCTCTCTCCCACATTAACGAATAGTGCTGATGGTCCAATTGAGACTGGCTCTAGCCCTGAGAGATTAGTTCTGCGTTGTATTTCAGGAAGTTTTCGTGGCTTTCGGTCTTTAACCTTTTCGGCGATTGCTCGAATGTGATCAGGAGTCGTACCACAGCATCCACCCACGATATTCAAGAAGCCTGCGTCAACGAATTCAGCTGTTACGTTAGCCATGTGCGCTGGTGTTTCGTCATAACCACCAAACTCATTTGGAAGGCCTGCGTTGGGATAGCAGCTAATTGGGAGTGGAGCCACGGTAGCCAGCTCTTCTATATGGGGCCGTAGCTCGTCAATCCCTAGGGCGCAGTTAAAGCCGATACTGAACAGCCCGTTTTGACGACCACGTCCAGGCTGCACACCATGTGCGACCGAGTTATAGAACGCTTCGGGGGTCTGACCCGAGAGTGTCCGGCCACTTCGATCAGTAATAGTTCCCGATACCATTACGGGGATATCTAGACCTGTCTCCACGAGTACGGTGGAGAGCGCGAACAATGCTGCCTTGGCGTTAAGAGTGTCAAAGGCAGTTTCAATCAGGAGTACGTCAGAACCGCCCTCTATCAGTCCGTGTGCTTGTTCAAGATACGCTTCTGATAGTTCATCAAATGTGGTGTTCCTCGCCCCTGGATCGCCAACGTCCGGGGATATGGAAGCGGTGCGATTAGTAGGACCCAGCGCTCCGACGACCCATTTAGGATGACCCGGGTCATCTCGCTCAGCATCTATGACCGCGGCGCGAGCGAGGCGTGCTGCTTCCCGGTTGAGCTCTCTTGCTTTCCCTTGGAGATCATAGTCGGCAAGCGAAATTCGATTTGCATTGAAGGTGTTAGTCTCAATCAAGTCTGCCCCAGCTGATAGGTATTCCTGGTGGATCTCCTTGATCAAGCTTGGTTGAGTTAGAGAGAGTATGTCGTTCGCCCCGATTAGGGGTGATGTATGTTCCGGGAAGAGGTCACCTCGAAAATCATCTTCGTTAAGAGAGTGACGCTGGATCATCGTTCCCATCGCCCCGTCCATCACTAGAATCCGTCTATCGAGGTGTTCCCGCAGGAGGTCAATGCGCTTCGCCCTCGTGCGTTGCTCTGATTTTGGTATCAATACCATGGTTGCCCCGACGAAAAAACCCCTTCGCTACTAGGTGCGATGGGGCGTGGACTTTTTAGCTTGTTCGCCAACGAATCATGCTTGATACGTTGTGCGGGCCGCAATACGCCTTAAATTGCCCGTCAAATGTTTCCAGAAAGCTAGCATCTCTATATGAGGTGACAAGTTACGCTAGTATGGATCTAGGTCAGAGTGCCTGTGCATACCTCTGTGACGGGGCCGCGTAATACCACCTCAAGTTCAGCGTTTACGTGAACCTCGAGAGAGCCTCCTTTCGTATCAACCATTATAGCCCCTGGGTTGATTCTCCCACTCCAAACGGCGGCCACAGCAACTGCACAGGCACTTGTACCTGATGCCGACGTGGGACCCACACCACGCTCCCATATAGCGGCTTCGAACCTATTTCCTGAAAGAGGGCCTACCAGCTGCACATTCGCACCATTTGATAGGTCGGAGTGAGTTGCTAGAAAAGGGCCGAGAGACTCCAGTAGTGTGTTACTTACCTCGGAGGCAAATACAACCAGGTGAGGATTTCCGACTGAGACGGGGATCGCGTGAAGGCGAGACCCACTTGGTCCAAGAATTCGTCCGGAACCATCAAGGGAAGAACTATTAAGGCCTACTGAATCAGGACCGACTTTCGCCTGTCCCATTTCCGCTGAAATATCGTAGATACCATCCTGCACATCATGGACGGTCATGCGGACGAAATCTCCTCCTACGGTGACTTCGAATGGAGCATCACTCACTCGATCTTCTCGATAGAGATAAGCAGCTAGAATCCGTAGTCCATTTCCACTGCGTTCAAATTCGCTGCCATCCGGATTGAACATGCGTAGTTGGGGTAAGCTTCTTTGAAGTTCTCCCAGCAGCACAACTATACCATCTGCGCCGACTCCATGGTTACGATTACAGATCTCAAGGACTTTATTAGGAGTCGCGATCCATTCGGATCCTTCCTCGAAGATTAGGTAGTCATTTCCCAGGCTATGAGCCTTATAGAATGCCCTACTCAACATGGGGCGGGGTCCCCATCGAGTCATCTCGGCCTCAGTTTCCCAGGGTGGTATTGAGTTGGGTTAAGATTCGGGAATTTCACTAGGGTTTCTGGTCAAAACTCCCACTAAGTTCTCACTCGGACTAATAGCACCGTCGCAACCCCTAGGAAGACCACATTTGGGAGCCAAGCCGCCACGATTGGGGATAGTGTGCCGATCTCGCCAAATGCTGCACTGACTTTGAGCATCAGGATATAGAAAAGTACAGTTCCGAGAGAGATCCCTATACCTAAGGCGGTTCCACCACGCTTACTGCTAGTCGCAAGTGGTGCTCCGAATAGAATTACTACTAGCGTTGCGAAGGGGATCGCGAGCTTCTGTTCACGCTTTACGAGTAACTCTTTAGCATTCCCTCCTGTTCTCTGGATGATCGTTGCCAGGTTGTCGATCTCAGCATATGTCATCTCTTCCGGCTCCCGCGGAGCCTCTAGGAACTCTTCGGGTTTCTCAGTTAGCTCAGCCATACGCAGGCGATCAAACTCGATTGACTTCTCAGCTGAGTCTGGTGTCAGAGTTCGAAAAAACCCATGGCGTAAGGTCCAACCCTCGCGCGAGTTCCACATGGCTGCGTCAGCGATGACGTGAAGCCCGGACATACTAGGCGTCGGGGGCCGTTCGATAATGACATTTGACATGCTGCCATCACGCGCAGTCAGCCTGTCCACTTGCCAGATTAACCCATTCTCCGATTTGTAGACGAAGTCGCTTCGCCAAGATCTCATAGGGTCTTCATCACTTAGAATCTGCGCTGCGATCCGATTTCCCTTGGGTACGATTTCGGTCAGACCCAGGGCTACGACAGTTAGGGCCACACCAACGATTAACAGTGGTAAGACCGTCCTGTGGAACGAGATACCTCCCGCTTTAGCCGCCACGATCTCTCGGTGCCTGGTCATGTTGTGCACAGTGAAGACCGCTGCAATTAGGCCAGCGATTGGAAAGGACCACTGGATGAACTGGGGGAGTTGATAGAAGTAGGCTACGCCGATATCTACAAGCGGAACTCCTCGATCAAGGTAGTCGTCGAGGTTCTCTGTAAGGTCGCCAAGGATCAGTAAAGGAGGAGCAGCGAAGATGAACAGCAAGAAGCTGCGCAGGAACGTCCATGCTACCAAGCGATCTAGGATCCGCATTATACGGATGCTCCTTCAGGCTGCTGAGGGCGTCTTCTAAAGATACGAGCGACTCTAGAAATCCCTTGGCCCCTAGCAGTGGAGGTGGTACTTCCCATCCGGCTGACTAGAATGAGCCCGACACCAAGGAATACAACGTTGGCTAGCCACATCGTTATAGCTGGGTCCGCGAAGCGTCGATCAGCTAGGGTTTCACCTCCGATTAGGCCGAGCCAGTAGATAGCAAAGATCCCACTTGAAGTAGCTGCGACCATACCCACCCCTCCAGTGCGAAAACGCAAAGCCAGTGGAGGTCCAATGATTGTGAACACCAAACACGCGAAGGCGATCGCGAGTTTCTTATGAATTTCAACTTTGTAGCGATTTGCTGCAGCTCGAAGAGTTGCTCCTCTGGAGGCGCGGGTACGACTCGAGATGACGACTGACTGTGTGATAGGATCTCGCGAGAGCAGCGAGGTACCGTCTGTGAAGGCTCCGGTGCTGTTACGCGTCTGATATAATTGCATGGTCCCAACCATAGAAGTGTCCTCATCTATGGGGCGTCCTAGTGCCAGACGCAGCGCTTGAAGAGCTTTTTCTCGATTATCGATTCTGACTGAGTCTAGCTCTGCTTCCCTCGCGGACACACTCTGGGTGAGGAGCTTGAAGCCCATCTCACGATCTGAACGGTCTGATCCGCCGAAGCGTCGCTCAAGCTCATTCCCAACATTGCGGAGTGGAATGATTTGTTGGTCGAAGTATACACGCTGGAATCCACCGATACGGTCAGTTTGGACTTCGTGCACTACTCCATCAAACAGGGTGAGATATAAATCAGTTTTTTCCGCATTGAACGCCATTTCACCGCTAGCCGCGTATGTAGTGCGCTTTCGAATCGAGCTGTTAGAGTCAAAAATGGTGACTTCTTCCAGTTTGTTGGCCACCCGATCGATTCGATCAGCAGTCATGAAGTAGACGTCTACGCCAGATTCAGTTTTGATTTCGTTGACGATCTGTTCGCGCAGTTCAAGGGTTGGGCTTTTGCGCCCTATGTCTACAAGGAGGTTCTTGAGCCGATGATTAGACTCGGGAAGGATCTGGTCGTTGAAGTAGAGCATCGCCACGGTAACCACGGCCCCCATACCGAGCAGCGGCAGGAGAACGCGGGTGGGCTTAATACCACCCGCAGACATTGCCGTGATCTCATTTGATGATGCCAATTCAGTGAACGAGTACAGAACTGCTACCAATACAGACATAGGGAGGGACAACGCGATCGTATGGGGTAAGGAGAGTACCAGAAACTCAACCACCACTGTCCACGGGAGCCCTTTACCAATCAGACCTTCAATCCTCTGTGCAACAGCATTAAGGAAGATTAGTCCCGTGATCGTCGCCAAAGCGAAGATAAACGGCCCGATATGGATCTTTATCAGATACCTAGTGAGGACTCCTAAGCGCATCGCTACTCCATACACACCGAGTTCGGGTAAAGCGCCCTACCCGGAAGCTAGGTACTTCGTCCGGTTATATTCAAGGCGCGTTCTTCATCGCTGGTCACCACTGCCTACACTCTGGACCCTCACTCTGTTCGGTTATAGAGATGGTCCTGCGGCATCCTATTTTCTTTAGTAACCATTCCACTCAACTTCTGGATCCGCTTTGCCCACAGACCTAGTAATCACTGGCCTAATTCTATTTCTAGCTGGGTTGGCCGCGGGTACTGTCAATTCGATTGCGGGTGGGGGCTCTTTGTTCACTCTACCTTTGCTGATCTTTTTGGGTTTACCACCGACCGTAGCGAACGCCACGAACCGTATCGCAGTTCTAAGTGGTGGAATTGGTGCCAGCGAGACCTTTCGAAGAAGTGGGCTTGTCCCTGTCGCTTGGCTGAGACTCGCAGCTCCACCAGCTCTGATTGGTGCGGTATTTGGAACGGGCGCAGTCCTTATGGTCGGCGATCTTGCTTTCCAAAGAATCTTGTCGGTTGTCTTAGTCTTAGCGGCAGGCTGGGTATTCTGGAACCCGATTAGGCCTCCAAATGAAGGAGGCCATTTTCCACCAACTGGAGCAGCGAGGTGGATCTCACGTGCTGCGTTCTTCCTTGTTGGAGTGTATGGTGGTTTCATACAGGCTGGCGTCGGATTTATCGTACTTACGATTACCTCAGCTAATGGCCTTGATCTCATCCGAGGTAACGCGATCAAGGCTCCTCTTGTGTTCTTATTCACCCTGGTCACCGTGGTCCTCTTCACCTACTCGGGAATGATTAACTGGGGGATGGGACTGGCATTAGCTGCTGGCCAAGTTCTGGGTGCAACCTTAGGGGTACATCTACAGATCCTCAGAGGTCAGGAATGGGTTCGCCACGTTCTGACTTTAATAATCCTGGCCTGTGCGGTCCGTCTAATGGTGATGGGTTGAAACGAACCCGAGTAAGATCCGAGTTCGACGTCGCCAGTGGATTTTGGTCAGGAGATGAGTGAGCTAGGTCCTGTCAAAATTTGAGGTATAAGTCTGCAGATTGGGGGAGTCGCCCACCACCTGTATCTCTCCTAGTAGCGGTAGTAGTCAGGCTTATATGGTCCTTCTTTGGCCACGCTGATGTATTCTGATTGCTCTTCTGTGAGTTCCGTTAATTTTGCACCAAGCTTATCCAGATGGAGCCTGGCAACTTTCTCATCCAAGTGCTTTGGAAGCACATAAACACGCCTCTCATACTTGCCGGTGTTTCGAGCAAGTTCGATTTGTGCGATGACTTGGTTTGTGAAGGATGCGGACATCACGAAGCTCGGGTGCCCTGTGGCGTTCCCTAGATTCATAAGCCGCCCTTCCGAGAGGATCAGCACAGAGTGGCCATCCGGGAAAGTCCATTCGTGATATTGTGGCTTGATTTCGCTCTTAACGATTCCTGGGATCTTCTCCAAGCCAGTCATATCGATCTCATTATCGAAATGACCAATATTCGCCACGATAGCCTTGTCCTTCATAGAGGTCATATCAGCCGCCGTGATGATGTCACGGTTTCCAGTTGCAGTGACGAACACATCAGCCGTCTCCAAGACATCTTCGAGCCGCAATACAGAGTACCCTTCCATTAAAGCTTGAAGTGCGCATATGGGGTCGATTTCAGCTACAACTACTCGCGCACCTTGGCTTTTCAGTGCTTGCGCGCACCCTTTGCCTACATCGCCGTATCCGAGGATCACCGCAGTTTTGCCGGAGAGCATGACATCGGTTGCTCGATTCAATCCGTCGACTACTGAGTGCCGGCAACCATAAAGGTTGTCAAACTTCGACTTTGTGACTGAGTCGTTAACGTTAATTGCGGGGAAGAGGAGAGCCCCGGCTTCTTCCATCTCGTAAAGTCTTTTTACGCCGGTTGTGGTCTCCTCGGATACTCCTCGGATAGATGATGCGATACGTGCCCACTTTTCTGGGTCTTCAGAGAGTGTTTGGCGGATCAATTGTAAGATAACTCGCCATTCGTCCGGATCATTTTTCGGATCAAAATCGGGGATACCTTCCGGCACAGCGAACTCGACACCCTTGTGAATGAGCAGAGTCGCATCTCCGCCATCGTCAACGAGCAGGTCAGGCCCCGATCCGTCTGGCCATGTGATCATTTGATCGGTGCACCACCAGTATTCCTCTAATGTTTCTCCTTTCCATGCGAAGACAGGTGCCCCGCTTGGATTTTCCGGCGTTCCTTCTCTTCCAACAACGATTGCTGCAGCCGCATGGTCCTGCGTGGAGAAAATATTGCACGAAGCCCAGCGGACATCAGCCCCGAGGTCCATTAGTGTTTCGATCAGGACGGCGGTTTGAACGGTCATGTGGAGTGAGCCGGCTACTTTGAGCCCGGCAAGAGGCTGCTCCGGACCATACTCAGCACGAACTGCCATTAGTCCCGGCATTTCGTGCTCGGCAAGACGTATCTCGTTCCTCCCCCACTCAGATAGGCCGAGATCTTTCACTTTGTACTCTAGTCGACTCTCAGTTGCTTCCTGTTTAGGCATTACAGCTATATCGCTCATGTCTCTCTTTGATTGAGGACTTAACATTAAACACTAGGTTTAGCGTCTAATTTCCTCTTACGTCTAGCAGCCAGAATAAGTAGCTGAATCAAACACTCATGGGCGCAGGAAACTTCGTCAATACTTGGCTACTTGTCTCTCCTTTATTACGTTCGGCCGTTGTTGCGCACCCTTACCCATCTTTCGACCGGAGGAAGGGAGTGGCCAGTCACCACGCCCACGCGCCGCAAGACGATATCGTCTACCCGACCACGATCCCATTTATTCTGGTCCATCTAGCTTGTTTTGGAGCGATATGGACTGGAGTGACTCTACAGGCTCTATGGGTTGCCGTGGCGCTCTACTTCGTTCGTATGTGGGCGATCACGGCAGGATACCATAGGTACTTCAGTCACCGGTCCTACAAGACCAACCGGATTATGCAATTCTTGATTGCATTCTTGGGTCAAACATCTGCTCAACGAGGTGCAATTTGGTGGGCAGCAGTTCATCGGCACCACCACCTGCACTCAGATACCCCGGAAGATGTTCACTCTCCCCGTCTCTTCGGCTTCTGGTACTCGCACTTTGGTTGGATCTTCAATCCGAAGAATTGGGATCCCAATCCTGAAACTGTCCGAGATCTCACGCAATACCGCGAGCTTGTAATCCTCAACAAGACAAATTATACACCCGCGTTCCTGCTCGGCTTCGTCGTGTGGTTGTGGGGTGGATGGCCCATGCTTGTTGTCGGATTTTTCTGGAGTACTGTTGCTGTCTACCACGGTACGTTTGCTATCAACTCTCTGGCTCACGTGTGGGGTTCACAGCGTTATCTGACCGGGGACGACTCACGTAACAACTTCTTCCTGGCGCTTATTACGCTAGGTGAAGGTTGGCACAATAACCATCACCACTACCAGAGTTCCACCCGTCAGGGCTTTCGTTGGTGGGAGATAGATATCTCCTACTATATCCTGAAAGTCATGTCCTGGTTCGGTTTGGTTTGGGATCTCAGATCACCACCAGTCGAAGTTGTTCGAGGAGTGACCCCGATTGGACGGAAGGTGCTGGATAAGGTCGCCACCGAGTTGGCTGGTTCGTTCAGCGTCGAGGTCATTGCAACTCAGGTCAGGGAGTCATGGACCGAATCCCATACATTGGAAGATCTCTCGGACCGGGCAAAGCGTACCCGAGACCAACTTGAAACACGGATCGCTGAGATGTCATTACCGCATCTGCCGACTATCCCTGAATTGCGTGATAAGGCTGAGGAGATGTTCCAAGAGAGCCCATCAGTGGATGAAATCGTGAACCGAGCACACGAGTTGCTCGCTTACATGGTTGCTGTTCACGTCTGTGATGTGGCTCTTGCGGCTGCGTAGCCAGGTGATCTGATATCTGTCTCCCCACCCATGCCTCATAGGGAATAGACGCTCATGAATTGGTTAGAAACCTTAAATAGCCTACTGCAGCCCATCGTAGACTTCGCCAACACGTACATCATCGAGATCGGAATTCCAATCGGTGATGAGCAAATTGCATTGATGGTGATCCTTTTGCTCGGCACTGGCGTGTACCTCACAATCCGGACGGGCTTTGTCCAGATTACCCGCCTTGCACATGGCTTCGGAGTCACCAGTGGAAAATACGATGACCCCGATGATCCCGGAGACGTATCACATTTCCAGGCGCTGACTACGGCCCTCTCAGCTACAGTCGGGATCGGCAACATCGCTGGCGTGGCAATGGCGATTCACTGGGGTGGCCCCGGAGCGCTCTTCTGGATGTGGGTGACTGCCTTCTTGGGTATGGCAACGAAATACTCGGAGGTCACGCTAGCTCAGAAGTATCGGATTGAAGACGAGCGCGGGACAGTAGCGGGTGGACCGATGTACTACATCGAGAGGGGGCTGGGGCCTAAATGGAAGCCGATGGCCGTTTTCTTTGCTCTTATGCTTGCTTTTACCGCGTTCTTTACAGGAAACGCGGTGCAGGCAAACACGGTTGCTGATCAGTTGGGTACTACATTCGGCGTACCCCTATGGATCACTGGAGTAATCACTGCAGGGGTTGTCGGTGCCGTGATTCTTGGTGGAATCGCGCGCATCGGGCGAGTGACTGCAGTCCTAGCGCCGATCATGGCGGCTATCTACGTGGCCGGTGCACTACTCATCATCCTGATGAACTTAGGTGCAGTGCCGGGTGCCTTTATAACGATTTTCACTGAAGCCTTTAACCCGCAAGCAGGTGTCGCTGGGGTGGGCGCGGGTGTTTTCATCATTACTCTGATGTGGGGCGTACGGCGAGGTCTTTTTTCGAACGAAGCTGGTCAGGGTTCAGCACCTATCGCGCATGCTGCAGCAAAAACCAATGAGCCGGTATCAGAGGGCGTAGTTGCCCTACTGGAGCCGTTCATCGATACCATCGTGATCTGCTCCTTCACAGGTCTTGTCATTATTCTGACAGGAACTTATTTGGAACGGTTCCCGACGGAGATCACACTTGGTGGAGGAGATATTACTTATACCGCAGAGACTGCGGAGAGCAGATACGAGGGGGTTAGGGCACCTGACGAGATCGTGATCATTGAGGGTGCACATCTGCAGGCGGGAGTGGGCGATCCCCTCGTTTCGTGGCATGAGGCACCTGTAAACAGACTATATGTTGACGAAGCACAGACGCTGTTATTTACCGGGACAGTTTTCCCTCAACTAGGAACAGCTGTTAACGCCTCAGGCTTGGACACTCTTTCTTCGCTTTATGGAGACGCAGTAGAGAATGCAGCGCCCCTAACAGCTGCAGCATTCCGAGAAGGCTTAGCTCCCTTAGGAGACTGGGGCCATTTAATCGTCGTGTTTGGTGTGTTGCTTTTTGGAATCTCTACCGCAATTTCCTGGAGTTACTATGGAGATAGATGTGCCCACTATCTTTTCGGGCAGAGAGCGCTTTTACCCTATAAAATGCTTTTCCTAGCAGCTCACTTTCTAGGGGCGGTGCTTCCACTAGCGGTTGTATGGGCGTTAGGTGACGTCGCGCTGGCGATTGTCATCTGGCCGAACCTAATTGCCCTTATTTTCCTTACCCCAACTGTTGTTGAGGAGACTAAGAGCTACTTCGAGAGAAAACCGTGGGTCACGGCTACGGATAAGGTGGTTGGAGGAGAAGTTTAAAGGAGTTACACGGCGCCGGAATCCTATTCATTTTGCTTAGATATCAGCAGAACTAAGGAGTCATACTACATGGCCTACCCATTCGAACTTCCGGACCTCGGGTACGATCACGACGCACTCGAGCCCTATATTGACACCCGAACGATGGGAATCCATCACGGTAAGCATCACGCTGGGTATACCAACAATCTTAACGCCGCATTAGCAGACCATTCCGATTTTCACAGTCATAGTGTGGAGGACTTGCTCTCTGACATCGACGCGCTTCCAGAATCGATCAGAGGAGCAGTCAGAAATAATGGAGGTGGCTATGCTAACCATGCTCTCTTCTGGTCGATCATGACACCGGGTGGGATAGACAGCCCTTCGGGAGATGTTTCATTAGCCATCGATAATGCTTTTGGATCGTTAGACGACTTCAAATCTAAGTTCCAGGCAACCGCAGGAGGTCAGTTTGGATCAGGGTGGGGGTGGTTATGCGTTGATGATGACGGGGCGGTTTGTTGCTTCTCAACAGCTAATCAGGATAGTCCATTGATGAGGGGAATGACGCCGATCCTCGGTGTGGATGTCTGGGAACATGCATATTATCTGAACTACCAGAACCGTCGTCCTGACTACCTTTCCGCTTGGTGGAATGTTGTCAATTGGGATGTTGTAGCTCAGCTATACTCTGCCACTGAGGGTTGAGTATAAAGGTCGTCGTAGAGCACCATGCAGTACCATGAGGAAACTCCTTGTCTCAGTGGAAACATATGTTTACATATGGGGTGCCATGACAAGAACAGTTGTAAAAGAGTGTGCCGCTAAAGGGGTCTTTATTCGCCTTCTCTTTCTGATTCTACTAGTGGCTTGGACCACTCCGGCTTCCGGACAAAGCTTGAGAGGTTCGAGCAAATCGTTAGATCTTCAGAATCGGGTCGCGGAGGAGCATGACTTCACCTACATAGCTACGCCTGAACGGGTTGGGTACTTTGCTTCACAAGGATGGCTCGTCCGGGTAAGTCCGAACCGCGATTTTCAGCTGCATGCAGTGTCATTTCCGTTCGCTCGGCCAGAAGTTGCACTCTTCATTGAACGTCTATCCCGTCAGTACATGGCGGCTTGCGGTGAACAATTAGTTGTTACGAGCCTGACGCGGCCAACTGAACGACAACCACGTAACGCCTCAGACCGGTCAGTCCACCCGACTGGCATGGCTGTAGATCTGCGTTACAGTGGAAAACTGTGGCTCGAGAGGGTTCTCGGGGACCTGGAACAGACCCGTGTCCTAGAGGCAACAAGGGAGCGTTATCCTCCGCATTACCATATTGCGATTTTCCCAAATCAATACGCTGGCTACGTAGAGATCCTTCAGAGACCCACAGCTTCCCGATCAGCAGAAATATCCTATACAGTAAGATCTGGGGACTCTTTGTGGACGATTGCCCGAAGACACCAAACCACTGTAGATGAGCTCAGGCAGGCAAACGGACTTCACGGAAGCACGATCTACGCCGGGCAAATCCTGGGAGTACCTGCGAACCATTGAGTACGGGTTATGGTAAATCCCCTAGTCCGGAATCGGATGAAGGGGTCCGATCAATTGATACAAGTGAGATCTCTGCTAGCGAACGCTACCAGCTTCTAACATCACTGGTAGTCCCGCGTCCAATCGGTTGGATCTCAACTTGGGGGTCCGGTGATACACCAAATTTGGCCCCATTCAGCTATTTTTCTGCTCTGTCTCATGCACCGATTCTTGTTGGTGTTTCGGTCGGTCACCGGGCAACTGGCCCGAAAGATACCTTAATCAATATCAGGAACCGGCTCGCCTTCTGCGCTAATGTTGTTACAGCTTCGCAACTCGATGTAATGAATCTTACCTCTGCGGAAGTAGGCGCGGCCGTAGACGAGTTCGAGCTTGCTGGATTAAAGGCTGAACCGTCTAACCGTGTAGATGCGCCATATGTTGATGGATGCCCAGCAGTACTTGAGTGCGTCCTCGAACAGGAAGTGGCTTTGGGTGCCGCTCCCAACACGCTTGTGATAGGGAGAGTGGTCGGCATCAGGCTGGATGCCTCACTTCCTCTAATCAAAGGTAGATCAGAGGTGGATCCAGAGGCGCTGCTACCAGTTGGGCGGCTTTCTGGTATCGGGTATGCGATGCCGGGAGATATCCGGAAGATCGCTCGGCCTGGGTAAGTTTAAATAACCCCGGGTAGAGCTGCGACCCGACTTAATGCTGGCGACTACACGGGTGTGTATAACAGATTCACTAGCTTGCGGCTCACCCACGATGCTCGATCAACGGTGAAGGGGTCTCTAGAATCGATATGGCTCAGAGAAGTCCAGATAAAAAGATTTCACAAATTGGTTCTCCCATTCCACGGAGTGCCTCTCTTCCTTGGGACAAGGTGGTGCTTTCCGTTGTAATTCCTGTTTATAACGAGATAGCAACGGTGGAGAAACTACTGCGCCAGGTCCGAGAGGTACCGCTTGATTTAGATGTGATTGTCGTTGACGATGGCTCAACCGATGGGACGCGTGATCTATTAGTCAATCTTGCAGACGAGTTGATTGACCAACTGTGCATGCATGAGAAGAATATGGGTAAGGGTGCTGCGCTTCGTACGGGGTTTGAGCGGGTAAAAGGGCATGTCGTAGTCATTCAGGACGCTGACCTTGAGTATGATCCGCTAGAACTTCCTGTTCTCTTGCAGCCGATCCTAAGTGGCAAGGCTGATGCTGTTTACGGCTCACGTTTTTTGGGTGGCCCTCATCGGGTCTTGTTGTTTTGGCACTCAGTTGGGAATCGCCTGTTAACGCTTCTATCAAATATCCTGACTGACGTGAATCTCACCGACATGGAGACCTGCTATAAGATGATCCGTACTGATCTGCTCCAGTCACTTCCCCTATCCACTAAGAGGTTCGGGATCGAACCGGAACTGACCGCTCGCTTGGCCCAAGCAGGTGCGCGCATCTACGAGTTACCGATCAGTTATCACGGACGTTCTTACTCCGAAGGAAAGAAAATCGGTTGGAGAGATGGCGTTTCCGCTTTGGGATGGATCCTCAAGAGTAATTGTTGGCCTCCCCGTGCACCTCGATGGACGCCACCGCTCGAAGATCCTTGGGATACTGATCTTTCTCCTGATTGAACTATAGAGCTACGTTCTTTCTGTGGATGTGCTACTCATAGATTATTGCCATACAAGACTTGGGGCCCAAAATGAGTAACAAACAGGGCTTTACACTTATAGAGCTACTTATAGTCATTGTGATTTTGGGCATCCTGGCGGCGCTCGTGATTCCCAAGGTCTCCAACACAACATATAGATCGTATTTTGCTGCCATGGAAGCTGATCTCAAGAACCTGGCAAGTCAGCAGGAGATCTACTACGCCAGCGAGTATTCCTATACTGCAGAGAAATCAGATTTGGCCTTCATCAGTTCTCGTGATGTGAGTATATCCGTCAACGCTGATTCTGAAGATTGGTCAGCTACGGCTACTCATGTAGCCCTTGAACCCATAGAGGGTTGCTTCATCTATCATGGGTCGATTCCGATTCCGACTCTCTTGGTAACTCCGAGCGCTCCTGATGAGGTTGCTTGTACCAGGTGACAAAGATTCACAGAACATGCTTTCTGATCGCCCGGTGTAACATTCGCAATTTCTGATAATCCTTAGGGAGTAAATGCCCGATTCAGGCCCACAAGAAGTATTTTGATAGAATCCTGGGCACCTGCGTGTTATCTCTATCCAGCAAGGACAGCTCTTGGTTCCCGCTCGAACCTTATCTATATAGTGATACCCTTAGGTTTCTAGGATTAAGGCCTTCTAGTCCTAATCAGGAGTAATATGGGACGCATCTCGTTCAGCACAGCTGGAGAGTCACACGGTCGGGGTCTGACCGCCCTTATCGAAGGGATTCCTGCAGGTCTTTCCCTTGAAATGAAGCGAGACGTAGATCCTGAATTAGAGCGTCGCCAGGGGGGCTATGGACGAGGACGGCGTATGCAGATTGAAAGTGACCGCGCCGAACTGCTGAGTGGTGTGCGCTTGGGTGAAACCCTCGGATCTCCGATTTCGATGCTGATATGGAACCGTGACTGGGAGAACTGGACTACGGCGATGAGTCATCTTCCTCCTACGGAGGATGCAAATCCAAAAGCCTTACGGCCTCACTATCTACCACGTCCGGGTCACGCTGATTTGGTTGGTGCGCTTAAGTACGACCGTCGTGACGTACGTGACATTCTAGAGCGCGCGAGTGCTCGGGAAACTGCGGCTCGTGTGGCATGCGCCGCTGTCGCCAAACGATTTCTTTCAGAGTTTGGTATCCGAGTAGAGAGTCATGTCGCGTCTATTGGCCCAGTTGACGCTCAGGTCGTTGAGTTACCAGAGGACATCAACGAGGTAGCTGACCGTAACCCTGTTCGCTGTCTCGATGAGGGTGCGGTAACGAGAATGATAGCTGAGATCGATGGAGCCAAGGAGAAAGGCGATACGCTCGGTGGTGTGTTTGAGGTTGTCGCCTTAGGTCTTCCGGTAGGTCTCGGAAGCTATGTGTCATGGGACCTGAAGCTTGATGGACGCTTGGCACGTGCGGTCATGTCAGTCCATGCCGTGAAAGGTGTCGAGATCGGTCTTGGTTTCGAAGGTGCACGTCGACCAGGCTCGAGAGTGCATGATCCGATTGTACGTGCCGAGGGCAGGTCACGGAGTGGAGGGATTGTACGTGCCTCGAATCGCGCGGGGGGACTTGAAGGGGGAGTCACCACAGGTGAACCTCTTCTCGTGCGTGGCGCGATGAAACCTATTTCAACCCTGCGAAAGCGACTGCCTAGTGTTGATCTTCGTGATGGGTCAGATGGGGATGCTGCAGTTGAGAGAAGTGACGTATGTGCTGTTCCGGCAGCGGCTGTGGTCGCCGAAGGCATGGTAGCGTTGACGCTTGCAGACGCCTTCCTAGACAAATTTGGCGGTGACTCTCTTTCCGAGGTGCGGAGAAATTTTGATGGTTACATCTTACATCTGAAAGAACGAGGCTTTGGCGAACGGTGAAAATTTTCCCTGTCCACAGGGTTCTCCTTATAGGTTTTATGGGTTCTGGGAAATCGACTGTAGGCAGGAAGCTCGCGGAGCAACTGGGCTGGCGTTTTGAAGACATTGATGAGGCCATCACCCATGATGCTGGTATGTCAATTGCTGAAATATTTCAGGATTCTGGAGAATCCTTCTTTCGGCTAGAAGAAAATAGAAAGACTAGAGAAGTTCTCAATCAAGACGAAGTAGTGATCGCAACTGGAGGGGGTTGGGCAGCTGTCCCTGGACGCTTCGATGAGATACCAGATGGCACGGTTACCATTTGGCTCTCCGTAAGTCCTGAGGAAGTGATCCGGCGGGTTGGAGATTCTGAGAACATTAGGCCTTTGCTTAGTTGCTCAAATCCCCTGGAGAAGGCACGAGACCTCCTTAGAGAACGCTCGGATGCGTACAGTCAGGCAGAGCATAAGGTGGACACTGACGGCTTCTCAGTAGAAGATGTGTCGGTCCGTATCTCGGAGATACTACAAGCGAATAACCCACGGAATGGGATGGAATGAGTCATACACTCGTGATTGTCGAATCACCCATGAAGGCCCGCACGATAGAGAAATATCTTGGCGACGGATATGAAGTTGCTGCATCTGTCGGACACGTTCGGGACTTACCAAAGAAAGAATTGGGGGTCGATGTTGAAGATGGGTTCAAGCCTAAGTACGTAACAACCCAGCCAAGTGTAGTTAGAGATCTAAAGAAAAAGGCGAGTGCAGGAGGTATTACGCGCATCATACTTGCTACAGATCCAGACAGGGAGGGGGAGGCAATCGCTTATCATGTTGCAGAGCGACTTGGGTATGAAAACGATAAGAGCCGTTTCCAGCGAGTAACTTTTCACGAAATCACAAAAGAGGCAGTTCAAGAAGCTCTGGATAATCCCGGGCCTCTTGATACCAATAAAATAGAGGCTCAGCAGGCGAGGAGAATTCTTGACCGGCTGGTTGGCTATCAGGTTAGCCCAATGCTATGGGAGCCGATCCGATTTGGTCTCTCTGCAGGTCGCGTGCAGACGGTCACCCTTCGACTCATTTGTGAGCGAGAGTATGAAATTCGAGCTTTTATTGAACAAGAATACTGGTCGATTACCGCGCACCTTACTAAGGATAGCGAGAAGTTTGAAGCTAAGCTCCATCAGATTGACGGAAGGAAATTCAAGCTCTCCAGAGAAGATGCTGCGGCCGATGTAGTTGGGGATTTGAATGGTGTTCCCTTCGTGGTATCCAGTGTCAAGCGTCGTGAACGTCGGAAAAATCCAGCTCCCCCGTTCACTACATCGACTCTGCAACAGGAGGCTGCTAAGCGGCTCGGATTCTCAGCGCGTGCCACCATGTCGACTGCCCAGAAACTTTATGAGGGGAAAGAGATTGGTGGCCGAGGTCAAATCGGCTTGATCACCTATATGCGTACAGACTCAAGTAGGGTGTCGTCCGGGTCAACAAATCAGGCCCGAGAGTGGATAACTAGGGAATTTGGCGCGAGCTATATACCCAAATCTCCTCGCCTCTACAGTGGCAAGAAGCAACGTGCAGCGCAGGACGCCCACGAAGCTGTGCGTCCGACGGATCCGATGCTCCACCCATCGGAAGCCAGGAGCTATTTGGCTGAGGGTGAAGCGAAGCTGTACGAATTGATTTGGCTTCGGTTCGTGGCCAGTCAAATGTCACCCGCTGTGTATGATACCACTACTGTAGATTTTGAACTCAGGGGTGCTAGTGGAGGAGACTATTTATTTCGTTCCACTGGATCGATCGTGAAGTTTCAGGGGTTCACACGTCTCTACCTCGAAACCAGGGAGTCTGGTGAACACCGTCGTCTAGACGACCTGGAACCACTCCCAGAGCTCGCTCCTGAAGATTTGAGTGAAACTGAGCAGATTGAGCCGAGGCAGCACTTTACGCAGCCTCCGCCGCGCTTTTCTGAAGCGAGTCTCGTCAAGGAGCTAGAAAAACTAGGGATAGGAAGACCCTCCACTTATGCGGATACCATAGGGAAGATCAGAGACAAAGACTATGTGGAATTAGAGAAAAAACGCTTCCATCCGACGGATCTTGGTGAGGTAGTTACTAAGCTTCTTGTCCGTATTCTTCCAAATATCTTCGATGTTGAGTTTACGAGTCGGATGGAAAATGAACTGGATCGAGTAGAGGACGGGGAAGTTAAGTGGCACGGACTGCTTGCTGATTTCTACCCTGGATTCCGAGAACGACTGGAGGACGGTCAAGAAAATTCGGACCAGATCATAAAGGAAATCCTTGCGGCTGAAGGTGAGACCTGTGAGCAGTGTGGTCAGCCCATGTTGGTTAAGTGGACTAAGAGTGGCCGTTTTCTAGGTTGCTCAGCATACCCTGAGTGCAAAGGCAAGCGCTCGATGGATGGGATACCTCCTGAAGGGATAGAACTCGGCCTCCATCCTGCGGAAGGCAGACAAGTCCGGCTAAAGACTGGACGTTATGGTCCGTTCTTAGAACTTGAGGCGCCAGAAGAAGGTACGAAGCTGAAACGTGTCAGTTTACCAGAAACGATGAGTCCCTCTGAGGTCGACTTAGAGTATGCAGTAAAACTGTTAGATGACCTTAGTGCGGAAGGGATAGAACTCGGCCTTCATCCTGAGGAGGACAGGATAGTTCGGGTAAAGGATGGGCCCTATGGCCCATATGTCGAACTTGAGGCGCCAGAAGAAGGAACGAAGCCGAAACGTGTCAGTTTACCAGAAAAAATGAGTTCCTCTGAGGTCGACTTAGAGTATGCAGTCAAGCTTCTGGAATTACCTCGGACAGTAGGTGAAGATCCAAACACAGGGGAGGAAGTTGCGGCAGGCCTTGGACGTTATGGACCCTTTGTGCGTCGCGGGAAGACCTTCGCAAACCTGAAGAGCTTTGACGCAATGTGGACAGTGACCCTAGAGGAAGCGCTTGGCCTTATCGATGCAAAAGCTTCTGGAAAACCGCAAGCGCTGAAAGAACTCGGGGAACACCCTGATACTGGACAAGAACTGTTTATCTATTCAGGTCGCTGGGGGCCGTATATTAAACACGAAAAAGTAAATGCGGGACTTCCTAAAGGAATGGAAGTAGATGAGGTAACGCTCGAGATGGCGATAGATCTTCTCGAGAAGAAAAAAGCTAGTCGTGGGAAGAAAAAGGGTCGGGGCCGGAGTAAGAAGTGAAGGTCAGCGTTGTAGGTGGAGGACTCGCCGGTTGTGAGGCGGCACTCCAACTCACGCAGCAGGGGTATCTAGTCCGTTTGATGGAAATGCGTCCCGAGAAGTCCACGGAGGCGCACCATACTGACAGCTTAGGTGAGTTGGTCTGCACAAACTCATTCAAGAGTGAAGACCCTGCGAATGCGCATGGGCAACTTAAGCGAGAAATGAGAATGCTCGGGTCGGTATTGCTACACTCAGCTGATGTATCACGTGTTCCTGCAGGTTCAGCTCTCGCAGTGGACCGAACTCTTTTTACGCAGGCAATGACAGCGGAGATTGAGGCCGAATCCGCAATCGAAATTGTACGAGAAGAATGCACTGATCTTCCTCGTGGACCGACTATAATTGCTAGCGGGCCGCTTACGTCCAATCTTCTTTCCGAGGCCATCCAGCAAGAACTCGGAGATGGCGGATTGTCCTTCTTTGATGCAATCGCACCCATTGTGCATCGGGACGGACTTGATGAAGAGGTAGTTTTTGCTGCTGGCCGTTTTGATCAAGATGCAGATTATCTCAATTGTCCGATGTCTGAGCCGGAGTATCTAGCGTTTGTCGAAGCACTCAGAGATGGTGTGGGACATCAGGGACATGATTGGGACACTGTTCCATACTTTGAGGGATGTCTTCCGATTGAAGTTATGGCCTCACGAGGTATGGATACATTGCGATTTGGTCCAATGAAGCCGATCGGGCTTACCGATCCACAAACAGGTAAACGTCCTTGGGCTGTGGTTCAATTAAGACGTGAGGACAGGGCGGGTCAGATGTGGAACTTGGTTGGGTTTCAGACGCGCCTCCAGATCGGTGAACAGCGCAAGATCTTTAAAACTATCCCTGGTCTTTCGAATGCTGAATTCCTTAGATGGGGCTCAATCCATAGAAATAGCTACTTGAATTTTCCTGGCTGTTTGTCCTCAAGTGGCTCCTCTAAAGAACGGACTGACCTTATTTTTGCAGGGCAGTTAACTGGTGTAGAGGGTTACACTGAGTCGGCCGCGAGCGGAATCCTCGCGGGTATCAACCTAGGGAGATCTCTTTCTGATCAAGAACCCTTGATTCCTCCGCCTACTACTGTGCTAGGAGGACTCTTCCGTTATCTAAGAGATGCCGATCCGAAACATTTTCAGCCTATGAACTCGAATTGGGGCTTGGTCGACCCCCTCAGTCAGCGCATCCGATCTAAACGTGAACGGAGAAAATTACTAGCGCAGCGAGCCAATGAGGACTTCTTGGTGTGGATGCAAAAGAGTGGTCTAACATTGGACAGAGCTAGAGCAAGTGCATAGCGCCGCTGGGTAAACACGGGGGCCAAATGAGCGAAGTGACTCTTCGCCGAGAGGTAAGGGAATTTCTGGCGCACTTGGCTATGGAGCGCCAACTATCCAAGAATACCGTGAAAGCTTATCAACGGGACCTCAGTCAGTTGGATCTTTTTTTGACGGAGTACCTCGGCCGGCCGAACTGGACATGGTCGGATTCGGATGTCGACCGGCTCGCGCTAAGAGGATTTCTAGGCTGGCTGGACAGAATGGGACTCTCAAAGCGCACGATTGCTCGGAAGCTTTCTGCTGCTCGTTCGTTTTTCAATTTCCTGCATATTGAGGGCAGCATTGATATTGACCCCACTAGTGCCGTTCGTCCCCCAAAGGCAGAAAAGAGACTGCCTGGACATTTGTCTGCAGGGGACATTCGTCTGGTGTTCGAAGAGGCCGAGCGAAATGCGGAAAGGAACACACTTGGGGCCACACGTGAGCTTCTGATATTGGAACTACTTTATGGTAGTGGCTTACGTCTAGCAGAGCTTCACAGTTTGGATCTGAAGTCTATCGATAGCTCGTCTAAGTTCGTTCGTGTAATCGGGAAGGGGCGGAAAGAGAGGATAGTTCCAGTAACAGAATCTGCCCTCCGAGCACTCGACAGGTATGAGCCACGCAGGAGAGAGGTTCGGAACCATGTGGAAGATGCACTCCTTGTGAATGCTAGGGGCGGAAGGCTCTCACGACGCTCGATCCAAGCTGCTGTTTCCAAGTGTTTTGAAGTGGCGGCTGGCTCCCGTGGACTCTCTTCTCATGCACTACGGCATTCATTCGCGACGCATCTATTGGATGCGGGCGCCGATCTTCTTGCGGTAAAGGAGCTTCTCGGGCACGTGTCGCTTTCAACGACCCAGATTTACACGCATACAACTAAAGAGCGTTTACGAAAAGTCTATAGGGACGCACACCCTCGAAGTAAGTAGAGAGCTCGTCTAAGCCTGCCATTTTGGCACTACTGAAGTTAGATTAGCCCCTCGCAATAAATCGGGGCATTGAGACTTGTAGTTTCTTATGGGTAATATCCTCGATCCAACGTATTAGCCGGAGACCTCTTCTATGACTCTTCCGTCTGTTCATGCCACTACGGTGCTTGCTGTTCGGAAGGATGGCCGTATAGCTATGGGTGGAGATGGGCAAGTCACTATGGGTGACACAGTTGTTAAGGGCAGGGCACGAAAGGTCCGGGTGGTTAAAGATGGTACGATTCTAGCTGGGTTCGCAGGAGCTGTAGCAGATGCCTTCACTTTGTTTGAGAAACTCGAGGAAAAGCTTGAGCGCTTCCCTGCAAATATGCCCAAGGCGGTAGTCGAACTCGCAAAAGACTGGAGAATGGACCGGTATCTGCGTCGTCTTGATGCTCTCTTGGCAGTGGCTGACAAAGATCACTTGTTTCTAGTCAGCGGCACGGGAGACGTTATTGAGCCCGACGATGGGATTCTAGCTATTGGGTCCGGTGGTTCCTATGCGTTGGCAGCGGCACGTGCCCTCAAGGATTCCTCTGATCTTGATGCACAGGGTGTGGTTCAGCGTGCTCTCGAAATTTCAGCGGAGATTTGTATTTACACGAATAATGAGATCGTCGTACACGAGCTGGGTGTTGACGCGGGAGAAACAGTATGACGAGCAAGGTGCTTGAGCACCAAGACAAAGCCACATCTACAATAGTGGAAGACGAGTCCAAGGATTCGATGTGGCTTGATGAGCTGACTCCAAGGCAAATTGTATCTGAACTCGATAAGTACATCGTTGGCCAAGATGACGCCAAGAAGGCAGTTGCCATAGTACTCCGCAATCGATGGCGCCGGCAGCAGGTCGAGGATGAGATGAGGCAGGAGATCGCCCCCAGTAACCTGATTCTCATAGGTTCAACCGGTGTTGGAAAAACCGAGATTGCTCGACGATTAGCACGACTAGCTGGTGCGCCTTTCCTTAAGGTGGAAGCTTCTAAATTTACGGAAGTTGGCTATGTCGGCCGCGACGTAGAATCGATGATACGTGACCTGGTGGATATCTCGGTAAATCTCGTGCGGGCAAACCGAGAGCATGAGATGCAGGAAGTCGCTGAAAAGCGTGTAGATGATCGAATCCTTGATCTCCTGCTACCAGCCTTGAATCCGGATCAGGCAGAATGCAGGACCAGCGGGAGTTTCAGAAGAGGAAGAAGAAGGGATCCAAGACCGGAGGCAGCGGACTCGTGAAAAGCTTCGGCAGCTTCTCATTGATGGGAAGTTAGATGAACGTGAGATCGAAATTGAGGTTAGCCAATCTGCCAACATAGAGGGGATGATGATCCCGATGGGCGGGGCTGGTGATGGACTCGATCATAGTTTCACTGAGATGCTTCAAGACATGCTCCCCAAGCGCACAAAGAGCAGAGTCGTTACGGTTGCAGAAGCACGTCGGATTCTTATCCAGGACGAGCTCGATAAGCTCGTTGATATGGATGAGGTTGTGAATGAAGCCCTCTACAGGGCGGAAGAAATGGGTATCGTCTTTCTAGATGAGATCGATAAGGTTGCGGGCGCGCGCAGTGGCCAAGGCCCAGATGTTAGTCGCGAAGGGGTGCAACGGGATCTCTTACCGATTGTGGAAGGGTCGACCGTCACGACCAAGTACGGTTTGGTACGAACAGATCATATCCTTTTTATAGCCGCGGGTGCCTTCCACGTGGCAAAACCGTCAGACCTTATCCCTGAGCTCCAAGGTCGCTTTCCGATTAGGGTCGAACTGCAGACCCTGGTTGAAAAAGACTTTGTTCGCATCCTGAAGGAGCCCAAGAATGCTCTTCTGGAGCAGTACCGGGCTATGATCGAGACAGAGGGATCATCGATTGAGTTCAGTGATGATGGAGTAGCTGAGATCGCACATATCGCGATGCAACTGAACGAGCGTATGGAAAATATCGGTGCCCGCCGATTACAAACTGTGATGACAACCCTGCTAGAGGATGTGCTATTCAAGCTTCCTGAATCTGGGATAGAGTCGATCCTTGTTGACCAGGCCTTTGTGAAAGAGCGACTCGAAAAAGTAGCGACCGACGAAGACCTTAGCCGCTACATCCTTTAGGTATGTTTTATGAGCTTCGTTATGCGTAAGCGAGATTTTTTGTCGATCGCTGACTTTAGCTCTAATGAGTTAACGGAACTCCTCAACCGAGCCCGTAGACTGAAAGTGGGCGAAGACCATAGCCAACTGACTGGCAAGAGTTTGGCAATGATTTTCCGTAAGAGTTCAACTCGGACCAGGATTTCATTTGAAGTTGGCATGACTCAGCTGGGTGGCCATGCGCTTTTTATCTCTGATCATGACAGCCAGATCGGACGGGGAGAGCCGATTCACGATACGGCCAAAGTTCTATCACGCTACGTTGACGGTATCATGATTCGTACGTTTGGCCACGAAGAAGTGGAAGAGCTATCTCGGCATTCCTCGGTACCGGTAATAAACGGTCTCACAGATTTGCTGCACCCTTGTCAGGTGGTCGCAGACTTGCAGACTGTTGCTGAGGAATTTGGTCCGAACTATCCAGAGCGAACTGTCGCTTGGATTGGTGACGGGAACAACATGGCAAACTCTTGGTTGAATGCTGCGTACCGACTAGGATTTTCAGTTCGTTTAGCTTGTCCCGAGGGTTACGATCCGGACCCTTCGATCTTTAAACGTGCCGGGAAAATGGCCGACATCCTCCTTACAAGAGACCCTTTTGAAGCCGTTCAGGGGGCGGATGTTGTGACGACAGATGTGTGGGCTTCGATGGGACAAGAAGAGGAGGCTCGAGAACGGATGGGAGCATTTGCTGGCTTCTCGGTCGATGATGCTCTGATGGAGCAAGCGATTCCGGAGGCGATGTTTCTCCACTGCTTGCCTGCTCATAGAGGAGAAGAGGTGAGTAGCTCAGTCATTGACGGAACACAGTCCAGGATCTTTAACGAGGCGGAAAATCGGCTTCATGCCCAGAAGGCGATTCTCTTGGAACTCTTGGGATGAACAAGCCACTGAAGCGTACATCCCTCTACGACCGGCATGTGGCTGCCGGTGGGAAGATCGTCCCATTTGCAGGATTTGAAATGCCAGTGCAGTACCAAACTGGAATAATCGCAGAGCATACTGCAGTTAGAGAAACAGCGGGTCTCTTCGATGTCTCTCACATGGGTGAGTTCATCGTCCGAGGCCCACAAGCTTTGGCCCTTGTTCAGTACATTACAGTAAACGACGCATCGAAAATCGAAATCGGACAAGCACAGTACTCTGCTATGTGTCTCGAATCGGGCGGCATTATCGATGATCTCTTGATCTATCGTTTTTCTGATCGGTTCATGCTGGTGGTGAACGCTGCCAATCAGGCAAAGGATCTGGAGTGGATTCAGCAGCACGCAGACACTTTTGACGTAGAGCTTGAGGATGCTTCAGAGGCAACCGCTCTTATAGCACTTCAAGGCCCAGCTGCAAGGGAAATTCTAAAGCCTCTTACTAATCCTGATGTTGATTCAATAGAGTACTACCGCTTCTCTGAAGGAGAGGTCGCCAACGTCCCGGCTGTAGTTAGTGGAACGGGTTATACCGGAGAGGATGGCTTTGAGCTTTACACCGCCGCTGAGGATGCTCCGCAAGTGTGGGATGCGCTCCTCCTTGCTGGTTCCCCTCAAGGCCTAGTACCAGCAGGATTAGGTGCGCGAGATTCACTGCGACTTGAGATGGGATATTCCTTATATGGTAACGATCTCGATGAAAATCATACGACACTTGAATCCGGACTCGGGTGGATTACGAAGCTAGATAACGGTGATTTTGTGGGTAGGGATGCTCTCGTGGCGCAAAAAGAGAATGGAGTAGCCCGTCGATTGGTTGGTATGAGAGTCGAAGGAAGGGCTTTCCCACGGCCTGGGTACCCGATTCTGTCGAACGGCAAAGCTGTGGGCCGGATCACCAGCGGTACCATGAGCCCATCTCTTGGTGCGGGGATTGCTTTGGGTTACGTGCCATCGGAAATGGCCAAGGCCGACACCGCTCTTCAAGTCGATGTACGCGGCCGTCCAGCAGAGGTCCATGTGCAGCGTCCTCCGTTCTATACAGATAGTTCAATCAGGCGCTAAAACCTTTTTACCCTAGTCTATGCGTATCGGAATCCTGACGGTCAGTGACGGATGTGCCAGTGGCCAGCGCGAAGATCGCAGTGGATCACTAATCACGGAGTGGTGCGCGACCCACGAGTATCAGGTGGGAGCGCGTGAAGTAGTTCCTGATGAGACTTCAGCAATCACACGGGTACTGATCTCTTGGGTGGATGAATTGGATCTCGATCTGCTAGTGACCACTGGAGGAACTGGGCTGACCATGCGTGATGTCACCCCTGAAGCGACACGTGCTGTACTAGACCGTGAGGCTCCTGGGATAGCCGAGGAGATACGGAGAGTAGGTCGCGAGAGCACGCTCTTTTCAGTGCTTTCACGAGGTGTGTGCGGAACCCGTGGCCAGACACTCATTGTGAACCTTCCTGGGAGTCCAGGGGGAGTAAGGGATGGTCTGTCGGTGCTTCAACCACTCCTTGCTCACGCCACAGAGCTACTTAGAAATGAGCGCGTGCCTCACGATGAGCAGGGAGATCTGTCGTGAATGAGGGTCAAGTACTGATTTCGACCCATGACCTGTCAACCGCTGGTCTTCTGCGTGATGGTTTCAAGTCTTCAGGTTATTCCACTGACCTAGTCACGCCTGACGAAGAGCTATCAGCCGAGGACGGCGCCGTTCTACTCGTACTGACTGGAGGGGCTGAACAAGGACAAAGTTCCTTAGTCATTCAGGCCCGTGACAAGCTCCATATACCTGTTTTTGTAATCAGTTCGCAGCCATTAGTCGCAGAGATGAGTCAGGATGTTGATGAAGTATTTGATAATCCTTCATTGACTAGTGACGTGATCCTTCTCGGGAGCCGTCTCATTGAGCGCCGGCGCCTTCAGCGTTTAACCGGTATTGTTGGTGAGACGGATGCGATGATCGAAGCGCTCGAACGAGTAGTACAAATCGCACCGGTTGAATCTACCGTGCTTGTTACCGGAGAATCGGGGACGGGAAAAGAGCTGGTCGCACGAGGAATTCATGCACTCTCACCACGTCGGCATGAACCCTTTATAGCAGTTAATGTCGCCGCGCTTTCAGATACACTGCTGGAATCAGAGTTGTTCGGACACGAGAAAGGGGCTTTTACCGGTGCGATTGCTTCCCGTCGAGGACTATTTGAAATATCAAATGGTGGGACAATATTCCTGGACGAGATCGGTGATATGGCTTTGTTAACGCAGACCAAACTTCTCCGGGTGCTTGAACAGAAAGAGTTTCATAAGGTTGGTGGCGAGAAGAGTATCAAGGTTGATGTTCGAATCGTTGCGGCCACAAATCAGGACCTCCGGAGGCTGGTATCTCTCGGTAGATTCCGAAGAGATCTTTACTTTCGCCTAAATGTCCTCTCTATAACGCTTCCAGCGCTCCGTGACCGGAAGGCGGATGTCCCCACTCTTGTAGAAACATTCGTGCTAGAAGCTTCTAGTCGGCATGATCGTGACTTCCACGGTATCTCCTCAGATGCGATGGAGATTCTCGTAAATTACTTGTGGCCAGGTAATGTCCGAGAACTCAAGAATCTGGTTGAATCCATGGTTGTTCTAGCTCCAGGCCGGGTGATACGGCCCGAAGATATTCCTGAGGAGGTTCGCACAGGTGGAGGGCAAGCTCTCTTGCCCGCTTTGATCGATCAAACTGTGCATTCAGGCGAAGTCCAAAAGCATCTGAAACCGGAACTCGAGTTCGTATTCCGAACGTTGGTAGATCTTCGCCTCGATATGGATGATTTAAGAAAAGAGTTCGAAGCTTATAGGAGCGGTGAAGGTCTTACGACTAATGGTGAAACCGTCATAGGCACAGTGGGATCTGTATCTGGTGATAAACCGATTGATTCAGTCATAGAGATTGGAGCCTTAACTTCACAGCGCGGCATTGCAGTCTCCGAGGAATTTCCCGTCGCAGATTCTGGATGGAAGCTAAGCTCTCCATTCGATGAACCTGTCGTGTTTCGACCTGGAATGACTATGGAAGACGTAGAACGTCAAACGATTTCAGCCGTACTATCTTCGGTAGGAGGGAATCGCCGGAAGGCTGCTAAGCTCTTAGGGATTGGGGAAAGGACTCTCTACAGGAAGATTTCTAAGTACGAATTAGATGGATGACCTCACCCGAACCTTGTACTTGATATTTATCGATAAGTGATTGACGCAGCAGGTTTAAGTTGCCCCGGTTTCCGTTACTAGATCGTCCAGAGCTTTAAGTAAAGCTTTACGACCCACTCCAGTTTTTGAAGAAAAAGGGACCACCTGGTCTTCATCAAAACCCAACTCTTCACAAGCACATTCGACAGCAGGGAGACACTGACTTTTCTTTAGCTTGTCCATTTTTGTGAGTACGGCTACAGCAGGGATACCTAGCTCAGAAAGGTATGATGCTATCTCTAAGTCATGTTTTGTTGGCTTTCTCCGAGCATCTATTAAGTGTACCAATCCCTTAAGGTAGCTGGTCTCTCTTAGATACCAGTCTATCAGTTCTATCCAGGAATCTCGCATATGCTTTGGTGCTCGGGCATAGCCATAACCAGGTAGATCAACCAGAAAGAAGCGCTCATTTACCAGAAAAAAATTGATGGTTTTTGTCTTTCCAGGGGTTGCAGACACGTGAGCTAATTTGCTGCGAGTCCTTTTGAGAAGTGTATTGATTAAGGAAGATTTTCCAACGT
>LWDU01041712.1_pt1 | contig 63958 bp, 51 predicted proteins | sample 727161 | NCBI WGS metagenome assembly LWDU01 (sample SAMN04566230, study PRJNA314399) | hydrothermal vent metagenome | isolation source: deep sea hydrothermal plume seawater | place: Mexico: Gulf of California, Guaymas Basin | collected 2004-07-11 | reverse complement strand
TCAGCGCTGGTTTGTCGATTCTTGATACCGAGATAACCAAAACTCTAACCACGTCTAAAGATGTTGTGGCAGGTGATTCCTTGGCTTTCGCTCCTGAGCGTCAAGCTAACATCCAAGCGCGTTATGAGTGGCAGACAGATTCTGGTATGACAGCACATATCATGCCGCATCTTGCTCACTCAGCTTCTTCTTACAGTGATATTATTAGAATCAACCGTGACCGTATAGCGGGTTGGACCATGATGGGTCTTACAGCGGGCGTGACTACTGATACTTGGGGAGCAGAGCTATATATTGACAACCTCACAGATGAGCGTGCTGAATTAGCGCGGAACTACATTAATGATAGAGAGCGTGTTTCATATGCAAGACCCCGTACTATGGGTGTGCGTATGACTTACAATTTCTAAACATTGTAAAGTAGTTAAAAAAGCTAGATCATAATGCCCCTTTCGAGGGGCATTATTTTTATACGGAGAAAAAAATTGGCCAACAAATCGCGATCGGATGACATTGTCAATGAAGAGTTGATGGAGGAGATTAAAGCTCTTTTGCGGGCTGGTGATTTCACCAAGGCTGAACAACAGCTATTGGACATAGTCGCAGCAGGTTCAGACCATGATGAAGTGTTTTACATGCTTGCGGTATGTCAGCGCTACTTAAAAAAATATTCCGCTGCTTTGAGTAATCTCGATAAGTTAAAGAGCCTAGTACCTGATCATAGTCGCGGTCATCAGGAAACTGGCCATGTTTACAGGGCGATGAATAACACAGACGCTGCGCTTAATGCCTATAGTCGGGCTATACAAATCAATCCGGCCCTGTTCGCGAGCTTTCGAGCGCAGATAGACATTCTTTCAGCGACCGGCAGAGAATCAGTTACTGGTCCGCTAAAGCGGCAACTGGAGTCTCTAGAGGCACTGCCAAAAGTGCTTGTTGTGGTTATGGATCTCATTGCTCATGGCAAACTAGTCAAGGCTGAGGAACTTTGCAAAGGATTTATGCAGAAAGTACCTCGACATATTGAAGGTATGCGTCTGCTGGCGGATATTGGAAATCGACTCGGTGTATTAGAAGATGCAGAGTTCTTGCTAGAGAGTGCTATTGAATTTTCTCCAGATAACATACAGGTGCGGATCGATTATATTCAGGTGCTCAGGAAAAGGCAGAAATATGAAGAAGCTTTGGCCCAGGCCAAACTTCTATTGGCAAAAGATCCGAAAAACCCGCAGTTTCAGTCGGTTTTTGCGATTGAGTCTATGCAGTCGGGCGATTATGACACTGCCTTAGAAGCCTTTGATTCTATTTTGGAGATCATCCCTGAAGATCCTGGAACACTCACATCACGTGGCACTGCCTTAAAAACGACAGGTCAGACCGATGAGGCAATTGACTCTTACCGCAGGGCGATTACAAAGTATCAGGGCCATGGCGAAGCCTATTATTCTTTGGCCAATCTCAAACTTTTTAGTTTTAGCGAAGAAGAGATAGCCATCATGGAAGCCCAGAAAGTCAATCTTGGTATCTCACATATGAGCCGTGTGTATATCAATTTTGCCTTGGGTAAGGCTTACGAAGATAAGGGCCTTTTTGAGAAATCGTTTGAGCACTATGAACGAGGGAATGCTTATAAAAAGGCACAAAGTCGTTACAAATCCAACGAGTTGACTGATGAGTTCCATGGTCAGGTGGACGTTTTTGATGATGCGTTTGTAGCTCTCCATACAGACACAGGTCACGATGCGCCGGACCCCATTTTTATTGTTGGGCTGCCCAGAGCGGGATCGACATTACTTGAACAAATTCTTGCCTCGCACAGTCAGGTTGATGGAACCATGGAGTTACCTAACATGCTCTCGTTGGCGCAAAAATTACGTCGTGGCGAGCGTATGAGCATGACGAACCATTATCCGGCGGTGCTAAAAACATTAGAGCCTCAGAGCTTTGCAGAGTTTGGTGAGACATTTATTAAAGAAACACGCATTCATCGAGGCTCAGCGCCATTTTTCATTGATAAAATGCCCAATAATTTTAGGCATATCGGATTAATCCGCCTGATGTTGCCCAATGCCAAAATTATTGATGCACGTAGGCATCCCATGGGCTGTTGTTTTAGTGGATTTAAGCAGTTGTTCGCTGAAGGTCAAGAGTTTACCTATGGCCTAGAGGAAGTAGGTACTTATTACAAAGATTATGTTGAGCTTATGGATCACTGGGATAAAGTATTTCCGGGGAAAGTGTTACGCGTTCAATATGAGGACGTTGTTGCGGACCTTGATACTCAAGTGAGACGTATACTTGACTATTGTGGACTAGACTTTGAAGAGAGCTGTATTAGTTTTCATGAAAATGAGCGCTCGGTGCGAACGCCAAGTTCAGAGCAGGTACGCCAGCCGATTTATCAGAGTGGTGTTGAGCAATGGAGGAACTTTGAAGATTACTTAGGCCCGCTTAAAGATTCTCTAGGCCCAGTTTTAGGCCGATACCCCATTTAGTTAATAGTCCTAAAAATGAGCAAGACGAGGAGATGTAAAGTGACTGACGTAAGGATGACTCAACAAGAAATTCAATCAATCGTTGAGCTGGCGCTTGAATCGAACGGCTGTGATAAAGAAAATGCAGCTGCGGTAGCTAGAACGATTTCTGCTGCGGAGCTGGATGGCTGTGCCGCTCATGGATTATTCCGCATGCCTGGGTATGTCGCATCTCTGCGCAGTGGCAAAGTTAACGGTAAGGCTCAACCGACAGTTACGCGTATATCCCCAGGCGTCGTCAAAGTTGACGGAGACCATGGTTATGCGCCATTAGCATTAGAAATGGGTCGACAGGCGCTTATTGAAGCTGCTCGCGAGAACGGTATAGCCGCAATGGCATTGGTCAATGTACATCACTTTGCAGCTCTGTGGGTAGAAATTGAGCCCATCGCTGAAGCAGGATTGGCGGCGATGGCTTTTACGACATATAAACCAGCTGTAGTTCCTGCTGGGGCTAAGGAGCCGCTATTTGGTACAAATCCAATGTGCTTTGGCTGGCCTCGAGGTGATCAGCCACCACTTGTGTTTGACCAGGCATCAGCGTCAATGGCGCGTGGTGAGGTGATGATCGCTGCGCGTGATGGACATCCGGTACCGCTAGGGACTGGAGTCGATGCTGATGGGGTGCCGACCACTGATGCTGATAAAATTATTAATGGTGGGGCTTTACTTCCATTTGGGGGCCACAAAGGTTCAACCATTGCCATGATGATAGAGCTTTTAGTTGCGGGTCTCACGGGCCAAGATTTTAGCTTTGAAGCTCAGAAGAATGATAACAATGATGGCGGTCCACCCAATGGTGGTGAGTTTATGCTTGCCATCGATCCTAATCGGTTTGGTGATGCTGATAATTGGCTAAAGCATTCAGAATCTTTCTTGCAACTGTTGGGCGGAATGGAGGGCGCTCATATACCGGGTAATCGACGGTACGCCAATCGAGAGAGGCACGCTCTTGAGGGTATTTCAGTAAAACAGACAGTTCATGCTAAATGCGTAGAGTTTTGCCAGACTGGCGAATAAGAATTCCCCGCCGGATGGGCAAGATTAGCTTGAGGTGATTCCTCTGGGAGTGGATAGTCCCAGTCGCATAATTTGGTTGGGCATCTCAGCAATAACGGTTTCAATCATGGCTTCGGCGGCTGGCGATTGGGTCCACTCATTGCGGGTAATCAAACATATCTCTCGTTTTTCGGCCGGCATCAAAAGCCTAGATACTAGTTCGCCCGTTTCTCTTGGGATGGCCAGTGATGGCAGTATACTGACGCCTAAGTTGGACTTAAGCATGGCGATCAGGGTGGTTATATTTGGAAAATCAAACTTAGACGGGCCTAATGACTGTCTTGAGCGCATGGTTTTGGTGATGCCAGTGTCCAAGAACGTCTCGTTAGCCAGTTGATTCCAGTGAATGGGATCACTGCTAGCAGCTAAATAATGATCACGGTGGCAGACTAACTCTAAATTATCGCCAAATAAGGGTCGAAAATTCAGAAGTTTATTTTGTTGCCAGACACTGCCAATACCAAAGTCTACCTCATTGCGTTCGACCTTTTGTTGCACTCCTCTGGACGTGTCATCATTTAAGAGCAGATTTATTCCAGGGAAATTGGCCGAAAAGGTTTTTATAATCGGAGGCAGTAAGTTCGTTGCCACCGATGGAACTATCGCCATGCTAATATTGCCCACTCGTCTCTCCGCTGTGGCCTTGAGGTCTGAAATAGCCGTGTCGAAGTCCCGGACTAAGCGTTCGGCTATAGGAATAAAGTTTTCGCCTTCGGCCGTAGGAGTGACGCGCCGAGTTGTTCTNNGTTAGGGTGATTGCCGGTTGGGTTCTAGATAGCTCCTCCGCGGCTCGATTAAAGCTGCCATAACGGGCAACAATCACAAACGTTCGAAGATGCTTGAGGGTAATATTAAGGTATTTCATGAGCGCGGTCTTATCAGTAGTCTTGATGTTGGGGCAGTATGTGGTCTTCAAAATTTTATATATTAGCTAAGTTTATATATCTATATAAATTTGTAAATAGATTTATTATTTGAACGCGTTAACATACACGTCTAATAACCAGAATTGGTTGTTCAGTTTATATTTACTCAAGGGGAAGAAGATGAGCGGTGAAGTTTATCGTAATTATATTAACGGTCAGTGGCTCGAGGGTAAGAGCGTCACTACGAACCTAAACCCCTCGGACATTAGTGATGTGGTAGGACAGTATTCAAAGGCCAATGAAGATGACTGTGTTTCTGCGATTACTGCAGCGAACGAAGCCTTCACCGGCTGGTCTCAGAGCGCTCTTGAAGTACGAAAAACGATCTTGGATATGATCGGTAATGAGCTTATTGAGCGCAAAGAGGAGATTGGTGCCATTTTGGCCCGTGAAGAGGGTAAAACCCTTGCCGAAGGTGTTGGAGAAGTGGGCAGGTCAGGCCAGTTTTTCCAATATTACGGTGCTGAGGTATTGCGCTTGATGGGTGAGAACACGGCCTCAGTTCGGCCAGGAGTCGATGTCGAAGTGCACCGCGAACCGTTGGGCGTGGTTGGAATTATTACGCCGTGGAACTTCCCGATGGCTGTTGCCGCATGGAAAGTTGCTCCAGCACTGGCCTATGGTAACTGTGTTGTGCTCAAACCCGCGGAACTTGTACCAGCTAGTGCCTGGATTTTGGCGGAGATAATTAGTCGCAGTGGTTTGCCTGCTGGCGCTTTTAATTTGGTGATGGGTTCGGGTCGTGAGGTAGGCGAAAAACTGACTAGCTCTGCCGGAGTTGATGCAATTACCTTCACAGGTTCGGTTGATGTGGGTCGGCATATTGCACGTAATTGCATCGAAAATATGTCGCGAATACAGCTTGAGATGGGCAGTAAAAATGCACTAGTGGTTCTGAATGACGCCGATCTTCAATCTGCAGTGGATTGCGCCGTAGCAGGGGCTTATTTTGGTACAGGACAAAAGTGTACGGCGTCCTCACGTATTATTGTTGAGTCAGGTATACATGATGAATTTGTAACTAAAATGACTGAGGCCTTGGGCAAGTTGGTCGTGGGCAACGCGATGACCCCAGGAGTGCATATAGGCGCGGTCGTTGACGAACGGCAGCTATTACAAAACCTTAAATACGTAGAATTAGCTAAACAAGAAGGTGCTGAATTAGTTCAGGGCGGTGAAAGACTAGAGCTTGAGACCGAAGGCTACTTTATGTCTCCAGCGCTCTTCATTAATACCAATAATAAAATGCAAATTAACCGGGACGAGGTGTTTGGACCTCTTGCCTGATGAAGAGGCTTTAGAGGTCTCCAACGACTCTGATTTTGGTTTGACGTCAGGGATCATGACGGCTTCTCTGAAGCATGCGAGTCATTTCAAGCGCCATTCCAAGTCGGGTTGTGTGATGGTTAATTTACCCACGGCAGGCACTGATTACCACGTGCCATTTGGTGGCCGTAAATCATCCAGCTATGGCCCAAGAGAACAGGGTCAGTATGCGCGTGACTTCTATACCATTATCAAAACTAATTACAGCAAGCCGTATTAGATTTAAGTTGGCTGGGCGTTAAGGGGGTTTTAATGCGCAAAGATATGCTCATGATCGATGGATTACAGTACGTCAACTGGAATCGTCAGTTATTTGAAGACGCGCAGCAGAGTGGTGTGCATTGCATTCACGTAACTATTGCTTACTGGGAAAATATCCGTGAAACCCTAGAAAATATAGGCACCTGGAACCGTCATTTTATCAATCATGGCGATCTCATTATGCCCGTTCGTCAAGCTAGGGATATTCTCGAGGCTAAGCGCCTACGTAAGGTCGGCATTATTTTTGGTTTTCAAAACTGTTCGCCCATTGAGGATGACGTCAAAATGGTGGAAATTCTCCATCAGTTAGGCGTGCGTATTATGCAGTTAACCTACAACAATCAGAGTCTGTTGGCGACAGGTTGCTATGAAGCGAAAGACGGCGGTGTCACCCGATTTGGCAAGCAAGTGATTAAAGAAATGAACCGAGTAGGCATGGTGATTGATATGTCTCATAGCGCAGAAAAATCAACCCTAGAAACTATTGAGCTATCAGAGCGTCCTATCGCCATTACTCACGCAAATCCAAGTTTCTTTCATGCCGCATTACGGAATAAGTCTGACGCGGTCATTCGTGCTATTGGAGAGTCAGAGGGGATACTAGGTTTTAGTATGTATCCATTTCATCTAAAAAACGGCCCCGACTGTACCCTTGAAGAGTTTTGCCAAATGATTGGCCAGACAGTTGAAATGACTGGTATTGACCGCGTTGGAATCGGCTCTGATCTGTGTCTTAACTGGGATTATAAAGTCCTAGAATGGATGCGTAGCGGTCGCTGGACAACGGGTGTTGATCACGGTGAGGGTTCGGCTGAAAAACTGGCCTGGCCTGACCAACCAAGCTGGTTTAGCGGCACCAAAGACCTCAGCATTGTCGCCAAGGGTCTTGAAAAACAAGGCTTTAGCGATGACAGCATCGCCAAGGTTATGGGTGAAAACTGGTTGTCGTTTTTTGAAAAATCATTCTCGGGAAGTCTGCTAGACTCCTAGGAAATTGACTTACCAAGAAGTCGAGATAATACTGAACCATAGTAATAGAAAAAACGTAATGCTTCGGTAAGCTTAGGTTCTATATACTTAATTTGTAGCTGGGCTAAATTGGCTAGATGGCGAAAAATTCATGCATAACCGCACTCACAAGATCGAAAACTCTGATGGCTTGACTCCATTGCCGATGCGGCCTGCCAGTCAGGTTATGCAGTTGGAGCGTCTTGGCAGTTTTCATCAATCGCGGTTGAGCTTTATGCGCACGCTGGTTCGGCGCATGGTGGTGGAAAACTGGCAGGTCAGTAGCTCTGTATTTGATCTCGACGAGCAGGGTTATGGTACTGTGGTCTATCAAATCGAGGCTAAATACGGCACTTTCAGCTATGTGCTTTTCTCTCATTATTTAGATCCAGAAAATCGCAATGATCGAGTTATTGCCGATCAGTGGGATCTGACCATGGCCCTCTGCGAGGGCACAGTGGATACCGAACAGCTCGACTTTTTACGTCACAATGTGCCCAAGCAGGAAGCGGGGCGAGTTGACTCGAGGGTCCTAGTTTTATCTCGCGCTAACCGCAGTGGACGCACCTTTGAGTATGTAATTAATGAGTTGGCCAGTGGCCGTCAGCCGAATGTTGATGTGATTGCCGAGGTGGGTTATCTGTATCGTACTACTGCAGCCTATGGTAGCGGTAAGTTGGGCATGGCGGATTGGGAGAAAGTCCGTACTAAGCACCGCGACTTTGGCCGACCCTTTGCCGCAGAGATGTTCACCTGTTATATGTTGCGCCACTTTAGTATGCAACAGGCCGATTATTTGGCCGCGCAGCGCGCGCCAAAAAGTGCAGTGTCTCTGCATGAAGATATTAAACGCTATATAGGTATTGGTAATTCCACGGGTCTGGGTATGGCGCCGTTTTTAATTAATCACCCGCTGTTAATCAATCAGTGGATTGAAATGCGTGAAACCGCATTAGCCACGGTTGTTGCCGCCAGTGAATCTGGTGTTGATGAAGCCACTCTTGCGCGTTTGGATGCTGCGACTCACCGCTGATGAGCGGCAAAATAACGCAAATTTAATACTGAGGGAAGAACTACAGTTACTGCACCTATGGCTGGAAGAGCAGGGCGCAGTACTAGCGAGTAACCACTATGTGTGGGCCTCTCTCACTCAGTATGCCGAGCAACACTGGCATATAGAAACTCAAGAGGTCATCAATACCCTGTTGATTGAGCTTTATCCCGAACTAGTTGATGGCTTAGAAGAGCAGATGGGGGTAGACGAATCTCATCAGATAACGCCTGAAATGCCGGTCGCTGAGCTGTTAGAGATTATTGAAGATAAATATGAGTGGGCGCTTGCCATAGACTTTAGCAAGCACGAGTCTATGGGGACATTTTGGTATCGCTCTCAAGAAAAAATGGAGCCACGTCTGGGTCAAACCAATATTGATATGGGTATGGAGAAAGAGATGCCTTTGGCGGTTGGTCGCCGAGTACGTGAATGTTACGACCAGATCGATAGCTACAATCAAGCTCGCGGGCAACAGAATGTCGCGCATTTTATAATGCAGAACCCGACTTATAGTGGCATCGTTGCCCGTATTCAAACCATGGCCCAGAGTCATTACGGTGATATTCGAGAGAATCTGGTGCATGCAGACGTGCTGCCAATTCATTTACTGCGCTGCAAGTTATCATTTTTTGGGGTCAGTAAGTTTGACCCGCGCTCACGCCTCTGGGTACGTAACACTATGTTCCAGGGTGCTCCGCTGATCAGTGATTTTGGCAAACCCTTTGTCGATGACTGGCATTTCCCTATCAAACCAGTATTGACGTTTCGTTAAGTATTATGAAAGTATCTAAGAATGAATTGATGGCTTCGTTAAAGAAGGCATTTGAAGGTTTGGGGTTCCAGCCTGGTGACTATTATGATGCTGCAGATATGGTAGTCTGGTTAGAGACTCATGGTTTTGATGGTTTTGACCGTTTGCAGGTGGCCTTGGCCTATTTAAATACCACAGCGCCTATCCATGCTGATCTAGTGCAAGAAGATGCGCACAATTCTGTGCTAGATGGCAGAGGCACTTCTGTTTTACTGTGCGGTAGTGAAGCGGTGGACCTTATTAGGTCTCAAGTAATGCAGGGTTCCAGCGCAGGCTTAGAACTCATTAACTGTTATAACCGCACATTTGTCATACAGCGACTGGTTAAAGCTGCGCAGCGTAATCTCGCGTTTGTTGCTTATTGGCGGCAGTTTGATTACTGCGTGAAAGTCTCTATTGAGGCAGGTGCCGAACTTCCGGAGTATAAGACTTTTACTATAATTGAAGCTATTGAGCCGCAATCACTAAGAATTTTTTGCGGCACGGATTTAGCTGTTATTGAAAAGCAATATGCAGCGCAGCTAGAGTTCGGGACCTTAGTTGAAACCTGTTCTTCGGCAGAAATGCTGGCCTGTTACCGGGATTCAGTAGAGCAGGGTATCGAGATAGACGAGGCCCTATGGCATACCCTTGATGACTTGGTTGCCAGAACACTGGTTGAATCCACCGATAGCTCTAGAGCGGGCGCAGGCGATTAAACGAGAGTCATCTTTATATTTTACTCGGCCGAAACTGTTTCACCTTCAGCTTGACTGATTAACCAATAGCGAAAAGCCTCAACATCAGGGTGACTATATTGGCTCACGGGTGTGGCTAGAAAGAAAGCTTCAGATGAGGCGATTGATTCCTCAAACGGGGCAACCAGCCTGCCACTTTCTAATATGTTGGTTACTAGGCAAGTACGACCCAACATGATGCCATGACCGAGTGCCGCCATTTCCATCATTGTTATTGATGAGTCAAAGTGAATACCTTGAGAGGGATCGACGCTGTGATAACCAAATTGGTTAAGCCAAAAAGCCCAGCCTTCTTCGTAGCCCATAACATGTAGGAGGGTATGGTCGGATAATTGATTTGGCTTTGTGGGCGGATTTTCAGGTGATACATCACCACCGACGAGTTCGGGGCTGCATACTGGAAATAGAGAATCCCATGTCAGTCGATTGCTGGTATAACCAGGCCATATGCCTTTGCCGTAGCGAATTTCCACATCAGCGTCTTTGTCCAGATCACCCACCCAGTTATTACTGGTAAAGCGCAAGCCTATTTCAGGGTGTTCCTCTCGAAAACTTGATAATCTAGGGGCTAACCATGTGTTAAAAAACACCAAATTAACTTTAACCGTAAGCGTCCGGCTACGCTCTTTACCAAAGACTTCGTCGGTGATCATCGCTAGGCGTTCAATTGATTCACGCACCCCTGGAATGTAGGACTGACCCGCGTCGGTAAGCTTTAATCCTCTAGGTAATCGCTTAAATAATGAGGTGCCGAGTTGAGCCTCGAGGCCCTTAATTTGTTGGCTTATAGCGGCTTGAGTCATATGCAGTTCCGCGGCAGCCTGAGTAAAGTTAAGGTGACGAGCGGAGGCCTCGAATGAGCGCAACCAATTTAAAGGAGGAAGTCTTTTTTTCATTGTAATTATCTCTAATGTTTAGCTCGACGTACTGTCGGGGCCATCAATCAATGACCCCAATTCAGTAGCAGCGGTATGCAGAATATCACTATAACTGATTAATTCATCGAGACTTTTTCTAACCACAGGCGCATGTATAAATAAGCAGGCACAAAGTCTTTGCTCACTATCCAGAATAGGTACTGCACAACCGACCATACCATCGACAAATTCTTCATTATCGGTGCTCATATTGCTCGCCTTTACCGCTAAAAGATTTTCTTCTAGATGCTCGGGATCCACAATGGTATTGCGCGCATACTGATGTAAGGGTAAATGGTTGATGATTTTCTGGCGACGCTGTTTGGGCAGGGAGCTAAGATATAGCTTACCGCTAGCGGTGCACCAGGCCGGTGTATGGCTGCCCACTTGCAGATTAAGTTGCAGCGGCCAGTCGGATTGCACTCGATCGTAATAGACCATCTCACTGCCATTGGGAATGGCGATGCCGCATGTCTCACCAATTTTCTCAGTTAGTTGCTCAAGAATGGTTCTGCGAACGGCGCTAAAACGCTCGCTATGCAATACACCCCAAGCGACACCGTGCATTCGGCTGCCGGGAACAATTAAGCCGCGCATATTTGTCTGCACAAAACCATCGTCTTCTAGCTGATTGAGAAGACGATGGATACTTGGCTTTGGTATATCCAGAAGAATAGCGAGATCAGCTGGTGACAGAGGTCGCTCAGCTTTGGCTACAGCTTCAATGATCACCATCACTCTGGCAATCGCTGAACCTTTTTCTCTCCCATTAGTGGCCATGATTATCTCAGTCTTAGCTTAGTGTCGGCATGGAGAACTGGGCACCTTCTCGAACACCAGCGGACGGCCAACGTTGAGTAATTGTCTTGCGTTTGGTGTAAAAGCGAACACCATCAGGGCCATAGGCATGTAAATCACCAAATAGTGAACGTTTCCATCCACCAAAGCTGTGATAAGCCACAGGTACAGGAAGAGGGATATTAATACCGACCATACCGACCTGAATGTGGTCAGAGAAGTACCTTGCTGCCTCCCCATCACGGGTAAAGATACAGGTACCATTGCCATATTCATGTGCGTCAATGAGATCCATTGCCTGCTGCATGGAATCAACACGAACAACCTGTAGCACGGGGCCGAAGATTTCAGCATCATAGCTATCCATGTCTGCGGTAACGCGGTCGATCAATGTGCCGCCAACATAGAAGCCATTTTCATAACCATCAATAGTTGGATTACGACCGTCAACTATGATGTCTGCACCCTGTTCTTCGGCGCTGTCGATATAACCAAATACCTTTTGTTGATGTTGCTTTGTAATCACTGGACCAAAGTCATTATCAGCATCGTGGTAAGGGCCAATCTTTAAGGTCTTCATCGCTTCTTTCATCTTGCTGACCAGTTGATCTGCTGCGGCATCACCAACGGCTACCGCCACTGATAGTGCCATGCAGCGTTCACCAGAAGAACCAAAGGCAGCGCCAAGGAGTTGCGCAACAGCGTTATCCATATCAGCATCTGGCATCACAATAGCGTGATTTTTGGCGCCACCCAGAGCCTGACAACGCTTGCCGTTAGCATTGGCTGTGGTGTATATGTATTCCGCGATAGGAGTAGAGCCAACAAAACTAACGGCTTTGATGCGTTCGTCATTGAGCAGGGTATCTACGGCCTCTTTATCGCCATTAACTACATTCATAACACCGTCAGGCAAACCTGCTTCCTTCAATAGCGAAGCAATAAACAGTGTCGAGCTTGGGTCGCGCTCTGAGGGTTTTAGAATAAAGCAGTTACCGCAAACGATTGCCATGGGATACATCCATAGGGGTACCATGGCGGGAAAGTTAAATGGCGTAATGCCTGCAACTACGCCTAGAGGCTGGAATTCACTCCAAGAATCAATGTTGGGAGCCACATTTTTGCTGTGTTCTCCCTTTAGAAGCTCCGGTGCGCAGCATGCGTATTCTACATTTTCAATACCTCGCTGCAGTTCGCCAGCGGCATCGTGAGATATTTTTCCGTGCTCTTCTCCCACTAGCTGGCAAATTTTATCGGCATTTTGTTCGAGTAAATCTTTAAACTTAAACATCACTCTAGCGCGTTTGATAGCGGGAGTGTTCCGCCAGGCTGGATACGCTGCTTGAGCGGCTTCAATAGCCGACGCCACAGTGGCCTTTGACGCCAAGGCGACCTGCTTACTGACTTCACCATTGGATGGGTTGAATACATCCTGAGTGCGTTCGTTTGCTTCAATTGATTGACCGTTAATTAAATGTCCTATAGTGGCCATTTTGTCGTTCCTCATAATACTAATGTTGAATTCGTTGTTTTAGTTACCAAAGTTTTTTGTACAGCTCAATCATCTCATCCACATCGGGAATTCTTGGATTATTGCTTGGCGAGCCTGAGGCTAAGGCTTGAGTAGCCATGGTTTCAAGATTACTGAAAAAGTGTTCGCGGTCGACACCAAAAGCTTCTAATGTGGGCACCTGTAGCTCATCATTAAGGGCATATAGTTCTTCCATCAGCTTTTGATTGGCCTGCTTGGTGTTGTCGCTGTAATCAGCGGCACCTATCGCGCGAGCGCAATCAGCATAGCGCTCTGCCGCAGCGGGAATAGAGTATTCGGTCACCGTAGGCAGCAACATTGCATTGGAGAGGCCATGGGGCACATGGTAGAACGCGCCTATGGGTCTGCTCATGCCATGCACTAGGGCTACAGAGGCATTAGAAAATGCAACTCCAGCCAAGGTAGACCCGAGCATCATCTGCTCTCTTGCTTCTCTATCACTGCCATCATGGAATACTCGGCGTAGATTAGGTCCAATTAACTTCATAGCGGTAATAGCCTGAGTGTCAGTATAGGCGCTGGCTTTTTTACTTACATAGGATTCCATAGCGTGAGTCAAGGCATCAATACCCGTATCTGCTGTGGTCCGTGCGGGTACGCTTAGGGAAAGTTCGAAGTCGACTAGAGCAGCCGAGGGCATGAATCCAGTGCCTAAGCACAACATTTTCTCATCGGTGGTCTCATCGGTAATGATGGTGAATTTTGTCACCTCAGAACCGGTGCCCGCAGTGGTGGGGATAGCAAAAATAGGTAAGCCTGGCTCGTCTACTATGCGAGGGAATTTGTAGTCGCGCATTTCGCCCCCGTATGTCCCGAGTATTGCAATAGCTTTGGCACTGTCGATTGGGCTACCACCTCCCAAAGCTATAATTGCATCGAAGTTGCCACTGCGAACTTTATCAACTCCCGCTTGTATGGAGCGAACGGTGGGCTCAGGAACTGTGTCATCAAACACCTCGGAACTGATTCCAACTTCATTTAAGTGCTTTCTAACAGTACTGATATAGCCGAGTTGAACCATAATTTTATCAGTCACAATGAGTGGTCGATGCAAGCCCATGCTCTTTAGTATGTTGCCGATCTCAGTACTGGCGCCCGCGCCGACCTGTAAAGTCTGAGGAAGAATTATTTTCGCTGACATGACTACTCCGATAATATTTATTTATGAAGTCACAAGTGGCCGTTCTGGTCATTTATGACTTTTTCTAATCTTTCTGGCTCGTAATGTCTTAAATTAACAGTGAAATCACTATACGCTTAAACTGATACGAATCATATTGTTTTTAGTTAAATTTACTTACGTTTTTATCTTCACCTCGGCTTTTTGAGTCCAGCTGCAAGCAATTTATTTTTTCCTTAGTGATAAAAAAACTGATGCCTCAGGGGTTGTATTTTTTGCTGGTGCTCGGAGCTCTTGATTCTTAATATGCCGCCCATTAGACGGGTGCTTTAAGAAGCCCTTAAACAGACATGAATGAGTAATTCTTCGGTATTAATAATCATGCCGAAATGGGAAGAAAGAATGAGTAATAAAGTTCAATTGCCTCTTAATGGCGTCACCGTAGTGGACTTCGGTCAGCAAATAGCAGGACCAGCCGTCGCCATGATTATGGCTGACTTGGGGGCTACGGTGGTACACGTTGATCCGCCTACTGGACCGCAGTGGAAACATCAGGCAAATGCGATTTTAAATCGAAATAAACAGTGCCTGACTCTTGATTTGAAATGCCCCGTTGGGTTAGTGCAAGCGATGGATTTGATCGCTAAGGCTGATGTGGTCATTGAGTCTTTTCGACCTGGGGTCATGCAAAATCTGGGCATTGACTTTCAAGCTCTTCGCTTGGTACGTCCAGAACTCATTACTTTGTCGATCCCCGGGTTTGCGAGTAACGATCAACTGCGCCGTGATTGGAAAGCGACTGAAGCCGTTGTGGCTGCCACTGCTGGCGCCTACACAGATATGGGTTTTAACCGAGTCCTAATGGGTTTAAATCCTTGCTTTTCACCATTGCCCTTGGCGTCGTCATACACCACGACGTTAGCGGCGAGTTCGGTCGTTTTGGCCTTGGGGGCTCGAGAGCGGTCAGGTTTTGGCGATCATATCGAGGTGCCCGTGATTGCATCGATTATGGAAGGATTGTCTTATAACTCCTACCAAATTGATGATCTACCTGAGCGCTACAAAACCATGCGTGAAAAGGAAATTGAGCATCGACGTGCTAACAACATAGCTTTTGATTTGAGCTACGATAAATTGCAGGAGTACTTAGACCCCTTCTACCGAACTTATGAATGTGCCGATGGCCGAATGTTTTATGTGGTTTGTCCATCTCACCGTAAGCATGCACGGCGCTGTCTAGATGCTCTGGGTCTTTATGAAGAGTTGTTAGCTGAGGGCTTGCCCGATGTTGCTAACTTACATCTGCCTGTTAGTGAATGGGATGCTGAGACGGCCATCGGCGTTTATCCTCTACCTAAAAAATGGGCTGATATTATTTCGGCTAAGATGAAGTTGATTTTTTTGACTAAATCTTCAAGTGAGTGGGGCGCTATTTTTGGTGAAAATCAAATCCCAGGCGCGCCACATCGAACGACTAAAGAGTGGGTTAACAGCAGGCACTGTAATGATGCCGGTATTATTGTAGAGGTCGATGATGAAGAGTTTGGCCTAATGAAACAACCTGGGCCGATTGCTTGGCTAGAAGAGTCAGGCGGCCAGATGCTAGCGCCAAGGGCGCGACAATTTGTCAATTTTGATACGGCGTTGGCAGTATTGACTGACTCTTATAGGCCGCGATTAGGACCAATCCATGGCAGCGCCCATGAGCAGTCCGGCTGGTTGGACGGTTTGCGGATATTAGATTTAACTAATGTCATTGCCGGCCCTCATTCAACAGCATTTTTGGGGCGTTTTGGGGCGCAGATTACTAAGTTAGAGCCCGTTGAGCCAATGTATGATCCGCTGATAGGAACATTGTTCGCTTTCCAGTCAGACATGGGTAAGCGCAGCGCCCTAGTAGATATTAATACCGAAGAAGGACGTGAGGCTTTTAATCGTTTGGTTCGGTCGGTGGACCTTGTGGTTATTAATGCTCCCGATCGTCAAATGAAATCACTTGGGCTAGACCATGATACCTTGCAGGAGATTAACCCCGGGGTATTGTTCTGCCGTCTTGATTGTCTGGGAGGTCCGTCATTAGGACATAAAAGTGATTACATTGGCTATGACGATATTGTTCAAGCCAATAGCGGCATTATGAGTCGCTTTGGTGGCCGTGAGACGCCAGAAGAGCACGCTCATTTAGGTACTCTAGATGTGAACTGTGGTTTTGCCGGTGGGTTGGGTATGGCGTTGTCGATCTATCATAAGGCAAGAACTGGGGAGGCAAGTCGTGCTCGCACTTCATTGGCGGCCGTCACTAATTTGGCTCAGTTGCCGTTTTGTTTTGATTACGCAGGTCTTGAAGAATTCAATGAGCCGTCTGGGCGAGATGCGATGGGTAATAATGCTCTGTCGCACTTTTATGCTACCGCAGATGACTGGATTTTTCTTGATGCGAGCGAAGAAGATTTAGACACCTTAGATAAAATACGAGGACTACGGGGAATCAATAGCACTGCTGACATTCAGGTCTTTCTCACTGTTGCTTTCCAGCAGTTGTCGGCTGCAAACTGGATACAGAAACTGCATGCTGCCGACGTTGCCGCGGCAGTACCGCATTCAATTGAAACACTTAGACACCAGTACAGCCGCGTTGCTGATGGCGAGGTTGGCATAGATCGTGGCAGTTTTGCCTTCTCAGTCTATGCTGATCACCCAAGTGGTCACTGTGTTACTCAAATTGATCACTATGCTATTCGACCTACTTCGTCGCGTATTTTTGCAGTAACGCCTACCGAGGCTCATGGTCATTCGACTCGAGAGGTGCTTGCCGGAGTAGGATATGGTGAGCAAGAAATAGATTCAATGCTGGAGCGCGGTATTGCAGCCCTAAGCTGGGGTTTAACGCATTTGCCTGGGGATAATCTAGGCCAGCCCATACCTCAGTTAGACGGTTTGATCCGCACAGTTGATACAGCGAGTGTAGGTTGGATCGATATGGAGCCTGCCGATGACGATATCTTCATCACATAGGGTACAGCGTCCGTAATCTCCTGAAGCAATGCGTTCTAGTGCGGCGGGTATTCTTGCTAGTTGTTGCTTGCGGCGGCGTGAGGCCTCTTTGGCCATCTCGACACTCTGCATGGCATCCATGCGAGAAAGACGCCCGACCATTGACTGATCCAACTGTACAGGTTTCGTGGCCTCGCTGGAGATAGCTTCTAACTCAGTAAGCTGGGTTCTTAGATCAAGTAGCGCTTGACGGAAATTTTCAGCAATTAAATTATTCATGACTGACTCAAATGGCCGGCATTTGACTTATAGCGTAGGCTTGTTGATTGAGCCAAGGTGCTATAGGGGTCATTTTAGGTACAATTTCTTCCGTGTAGATGGAGCGGCATATATTGGCAATTTGCTCCGGCCAATCACCTAATTCATCTTTTCGGCAAACTAACGTCAAATATCGAGCGTTGGCGCCATTGGCTAGCTGCATCACAGCAACCCCGTCTAGTAACTTTGGATAAGGTACTAGGCAAAGACCCGTGGCAAAACCCCAGCCCTGACCTGATTGGACAAAACGTAAAAGTGTTTGTGTACTGTCTAGCTCACAGTTGACATTAAGTTCGATATTAAGACGTCTAGCAATTAGATCACTCAGTGCGCCAAGACGAGATTGTTGGTTATAGTGCACAAAGGGCAGGTTCTCCGAGAGCCACTCGTAGCTAACCTTACCTGACTGGGCAAACTGTGCAGGTACAATCATCACAAAGGGATCTCTAAGGATGGGATAACGTTGTAATTCTGGATGTTTATCAATCGGATCACTGGTCACAAGCATATCGAGATCGCGGTTTAATAATGCCTGAGTTAGTGGTGATACCAACCCAGTTCGCAGTGCTAGTTTTGACGTAAAAGGTTTCACTTTTTGCATAAATTGCAGTCCAGCAACATCACAAAAAGAATCGATCATCCCGACGCTTAGTGGCAGGCTCCCTCCCTCGGATACCTTGCGCATATCGATCAGCATGCGTCGAGTGTCATTGATTATGCTTTCTGCATAACCCTTTAACACTTGACCGCTGGGAGTTAGTTTGATGGGTCTGGAGCGAGTCACAACTAGCTGAGACTCAGCATGAAGCTCTAGTTGCTTGATCGTTTGGGATACGGCCGATTGGGTGATACCGAGTCTTTCTGCGGCTTGAGTTAAGCTTTCAGATTCAGCGACAGCGGCGAATACACGCAGTGCACTTATTTCAATGTTTTTACTATTTTTCATTAGGTTAGTGTAGCGTAAAATCTAGGTTAAAAAACTAAACTCGATACGCGTTCTATGCAGCCAGATGGTTAGTTATTGGCTAGCGACTAGTTGCTCTAATGCACGAATACCCACAGGGCTTCCGGCATATTCTTGCATGGCATCCAGTAGACAGTCCCACAGAAACTCTGTGGCGCTTATATCGCACAAAATAAAATAGCTGAGTGTTTGGCCTAGATCTTGTCGAATGACGATGGCATTGGTCTTGGCAACTGACGTCTGGGCAATATTGCCCAGTGCAAATTTATGGGAGCGTAAATCTACGCCACAAACTTTTGAGAACATCTCGGCAGCCTGGTTACCGGTCACTGCGAGCCAGCAATGGCTGTCACCTCGAGGTAGCAAGTACGTCTGAGTGTCATTTTCTAAATGATCGCTAGTGGATTGTTCTCCAAGGGCAGTCACTTGATGGCTTTTAGCCAAAATATCACTGAGAATTAGTAATTCTTGGTCAGATAACTTAGCCACCAGACAACCGTCAGGTTGAACGATAGCCCTGTTGGCTCTATCGGGTAGTTTTACGCCTTGGCTCTCTGCCCAAATAGGAGCCCCTGCGCCTTTAAAGCCAGTTCTTGACAGCGTTGATAGATCGCATATAGCCATGGAGCGCGCTTGGTCTAGCTCTGTGCGTTGGTTGTTGCCATTGTCGTAGTGACTAACGACGAAATCGGAACCGGTTTTTTTAAACACGGCATTATTGTTTATATGGCGTCGATATAGCTGACTGCGCCGCATACCCATAGTTGGGTCTAGTGTCGTCATGGCTACAGCTCCTGCCGCGCATTATCGGGATCGAAGAAGGGCAAATTTACGACCTTGGCAAGTACTCGTACGCCACCCAATGATTTTATCTCAATAACACTTCCCGCATCGCTCTTTTGAGGGGGCACATAGGCAAGGCCAATGGCTTTGCCGAGGGTTGGAGAGAAGTTGCAAGAGGTGACACGTCCTGTTTTCTTGCGGCATTGGTACCTTGCTATCATCGATCACAAAACCGACTAAGCAACGCAGGCTAGGTTTTTTCTCTAATTCAGCGATAGTTCGCCCGCCAACGAAAAATGGTTTAGTTCGAGACACAGCCCAACCCATCTGTACTTCATTCGGGTTTGACATTGCATCAGTATCTTGACCGATAATAATATGGCCTTTTTCAAGTCGCAGTATCCGCTGTGCCTCTATGCCGAACGGTTGAATATTGTGTTCATTGCCTGCACTCATGAGAGCGTCCCAGAGGGCCTCACCATATTGCTGAGGAACATGAATTTCGTAACCTAATTCGCCGACAAAACCGACTCTAATAAGTCTTGCGGGAATCTCGCCGACATTACCTAAACGAACACCCATATAAGGAAATGCCTTTGCTGATAAATCAACATCAGAGCAGACCTTTTGGAGCACTGCTCGAGCATTAGGTCCTGCAATATTGACACCGCAATAAGCTGAGGTGACATTGGCAATATCTACGTCCAGTCGCCATTGAGCATTCCATTTGAGCATGTTCTGATAGACGCGGTCGACTCCACCTGTGGTGGCGGTCACATAGTAATGATTGTTGCCAAAACGACAGGCTACGCCATCATCAATAACCACTCCTGCTTCATTGGTAAGCAGAGCATAACGTGCTTTGCCGACGGGTTGTTTTAGAAACCCAAAAGTATAGAAACGATTTAGAAACTCGCTTGCATCGGCACCGCGGACTTCAATGCCGCCAAGTGTAGAGACATCGACTAGACCAACGTTGTCACGCACATTACTAACTTCTTTGTTTATACAGGTCTGCCGGTCGTTATTGTTAAAGTGATAAAAGGCTGGGCGGTACCAAGCACCGGCTTGGAGCATTTCGGCACCGGCTTCGAGATGACGATAGTGCATATTGCTGCGTCGGGCAGGATAAAAGCTGCGCCCAGCACTATGACCTAACTGCTCAGCGGAAAATGGGGGTCGTGCTGTAGTAACACCTGTTTCAGCGACAGTCCGGTTAGTCGCTGCGGCGACCAAGCGAGCCGCAGCAAGCGCTGAATGGCGACCCTGGGAGGGCCCCATTCCGCAGGTTGAATACCGCTTAACTAATTGAATATGCTCATAGCCATCACCCGTTGCATTAATAATGTCGGCAATGGTTAGGTCTTCGTCAAAGTCGATAAATTCTTTACCCTTAGGGTGGGCAAATATAGGCCAAGGGTGATTGGGGCTGAGAGTATTTTCAGTAACCCTATCAGTTACCTTCTCATTAGTAAGTTCCAGCGCATTAGTGGCTATCATCGCGGCCCTTTTGGATTCCAATAAAACGGCATCAAGTGACCATAAGCTGTCCACTGAACCTGCCAATTGGAGTGATTGGGGGCAATTTTGCAGACTAAACATGGCTGACTGATCATCATAGGTTAGCTGTCCTCCCGCCTGGCAAGCAAGTTGATACGTCGGCGTGTAGCCCACTGACATGCAGAGTAGATCGCAGGTGATTACTTCACCTTGCACGGCACAGATACCCTGGCTGACAATTTTGCGTATCTCTGCCGCGGCAACATGATTGGCACCTTTACTGTGGGCCGCATAGACGGTTGTTCCGGTTTCAACCCTAATACCCCGAGCCACTGCCGCCTTAGCTATATCGTCATAAATCGGTTCATCGCGTAAATCGACGATGGCATTGACCTTAATGCCAGCATCATCAAGATCTAGTGCTGTGCCATAGCCGTCATTGTTGCCAGTGACAATAACTGCTTGAGACCCAGGGCTGACAGCGTAAAGGTGCACGAGTCGCTGCGCGGCACTGCTCATCATGACCCCAGGTAGATCATTGTTATGGAAAATGGCGGGTTGTTCCAGCGAGCCAGTACACATAATAGTTTGCTTGGCACGAACCTTATACAAACGCCTCTTAGTGACAATGGGCAACCAGTTGTCGGCAAACCAACCATTACAGACTGCGTTAGTCATTACTGAAATATTTGGCTTAGCATTAATGGCATCAAGTAGTTCATTAAGCTGCTTTTTGCCTCGAGTACCTTCGACATCAAAGCGACTGTAATTGAGGGAGCCGCCGAGACTTGGATTCTCGTCGACCAACAGAACTTCACAGTTCTCTACCGCAGATTCTATAGCGGCTTGCATCCCAGCGGGACCGCCACCAACAATAACGACATCAAAAAATTTATATTGTTTATCGTAATAGTCAGGCACCAATTGCTGGTCAATAACACCCAGACCGGCTTTTTTACGAATTAATGGCGCCCATTTTTCCCAGATACCACGGGGCTTAAAAAATGCCTTGTAATAAAATCCCACCGGTAAAAACCGTGAGAAAAGGCCAAGCCATTCACCTCGATCTTTTTCTAGGCTCCCAGAATAATTTTGGCCAGTGACCTTTAGTCCTTCACTGATAAGTTCTCGATCGGCCAATGCATTAGGATTAGATGGAAGTTGCACCATGGTATTCGCATCTTGCCCAGCCATGGTTAGCGCACCCCTGGGTCGGTGGTACTTGAAGGAGCGGCTGAGTAATGTTTGGTTGTTAGCGATCAATGCACTAGCAATGGTATCGCCCTGAAAGCCATTATAGGTTTTTGACTCAAACTCAAACTGAATGGATTTTTCGCGATTAATCAATGTGCCGTAGGGTGAGGGTAGTCGATTTTTCATGATCGGCTCTCTGTCTTTGCCGCACTAAAATCGATTCTCTCGGTGTATATTTCATCGGCCTTAAAGGTACGAATAACCTCGTCGGTGATGGTGTTACGTTCAGCGAGAAACCAAAATGAGCTCGCCGTATGGCACCACCATTCCGTGACCATGCCCGCAGCATTATCATGAAAGAAGACGTGCTCAGCCCAATCTCGTGCTGATGTTGAGATATGGTCCGGTGTTGCGTGGTACTCTCCACCATAGGTGAATTCTGCAATATTACGCGAACCATTGAGCGGGCATGTGAGTAGTTTCAACGACCTTCTCCTAGTGACTAGCGGCGGTGGCGCCGGCTTCATTGATCTGTTCGAAGCGATAAAATCGCTCTAGTTCAAAGGGTCTGATAATCTCAGGTACTTTCTTGGTGGCTACCAGCTCAGCCATAGTGACACCGCAAATTGGGGTGGCTTTAAACCCCCAGGTTCCCCATCCAGCATCCAAGTAATAGTTTTCTACGGGGCTTAACCCCATGATTGGACTGTAATCAGGGGTCATGTCAGTAGTGCCAGCCCATTGCCGTAACAGCCTTGCTTGCGATAGAAAGGGAAACAACTCCATTGCGGCAGCTGACAGAGATTCACGCTGATCTAATGTCGCTCGGGTGTTATAGAGAGGGTAGGGATCTGACCCACCACCAATAACAAATTCTCCCCGGGATGTCTGATGCACATAAACGTGCACCTGTGGGGAACTGACATGAGGGGTCAAAATCGGTTTGTACGGCTGAGTTACCATCGCCTGCAAAGGGTAGCAGTGAATAGGTAGCGGAATGCCCGCTTTTTTGGCGACTATGGAACTCGCACCGGCAACAGCTTGGACAACGCAGCCGCATTCGACCTTGCCGCGATTGGTTTTTACGGCAGTGACTCGGCCACTAGTTATTTCAATATCTTCCACTTCAGTTAGTTGATGTAATTCCACACCTCGATCGCAAGCGCCTTTTGCGTAACCCCATGCCACAGCATCATGGCGTGCGGTAGCGCCATCGGCATGCCAAAGTCCCGCTAAAATAGGATATCGGCTGTCTTCGGACATATTAAGATTAGGGACTAATTCGGAGATGGTTTGACGGTCGACTAGCTCTGAGCGCACTCCCATGTGCTGGTTCACCTCAGCTCGCCAGCGAAAACTACGAATAGCGGCATCACTGTGGGCCAGCGTTAGCTGACCACGATTTTCCATCATCACATTATAGTTAAATTCGTTACTTAGGTTGTTATAGAGCTTGACTGATTCGCTATAAAATTTAACGCCTGATTCGGTCAAGTAATTGGATCGAATAACGGCTGTATTTCGCGCGGTGTTTCCGCCACCCAGATAGGCTTTTTCAAGGATTGCAACATTGGTAATGCCGTGATATTTGGCTAGGTTATAGGCAATCGCAGCACCATGACCGCCGCCACCAATAATCACAACGTCATAGTGCTTTTTAAGATCTTTAGATGGCGTAAAGTGGTGCTTGGCAGGATATTGACTGCTTAATCCGTATTTTAAAAGGCCAAAAGGCATAGTCTGCTCTCTTTAGATATAAAGGTTAACTGCCGTTGAAAACCACAGTTTTATTGCCGTCCAAGAAAACGCGTCGCTCAATATGATATTTAACCGCCTTCGCCAATGCCATGCTCTCATTGTCTCGGCCTACACCCACTAATTGCTCAGGACCACAGTTATGGTCGACGCGAGTGAGCATTTGTTCAATGATGGGCCCCTCGTCTAGATCAGAGGTTACGTAATGCGCTGTGGCTCCGATCACCTTAACGCCTCGATTAAAAGCCTGATGATACGGTTTGGCCCCCTTAAAACCAGGTAAGAAGGAGTGATGAATATTAATGCAACGACCAGCCAGCTTTTTAGTTAACTCGTCGGACAGAATTTGCATATAGCGCGCTAACACAACAAGTTCTGAATGGGTTTCCGCAATAATCTCTAGCAAACGTTGTTCTTGTTGAGATTTGGTTTCTGGTGTCACAGGAAGGTGTATAAAGCGAATACCTTCTCTCTCAACCATAGGTCTAAGGTCTTGGTGATTGGATACAACCGCGGTGACATCCATGTTGATTTCACCTTTGCGCTTGCGATACAAAAGGTCGTCTAGGCAATGATCGTATTTGGACACTAAAATAATGGTTTTCACAGGTGTGGATGGGCGGTGAAAATCCCATTCCATACCGAATGTCTTTGATATGCTGGCAAATTCTTCCGTCATGGTGACAATACTGGGCGCATTTTTCTGTCGGCGGAAAACGGCACGCATAAAGAATTTTTCAGTAGACTCATCATCAAACTGTTCCAGAGCACAGATATAGCAGTCCCTGTCAGCCAGAAAGCTAGTTACCGCAGCGACTACACCTGTTACTGCACGGCATGTTCCGGTAAAAATATAACGTTCTGTGTTGGCGGATATCGTTGTCATTAGAGCTACCTGGAGGTGTTTTTGTGAGCGATAATTTTAACTTTTTTTGATATCTACTGCCGAACTAATTTTGAGACTTCTCTAGTCGCTTATGATGCATGGGTAGGCATAAAACCGTCAATACGCTAAGTCTAAGATAAGCAACATTACTGCGCATCTTCGAAACTGCTAATGCTTGTTAATGAAGTTGATTGCCATTTTTCAACTATCCGCCTGTGCTACAATTTATTTTCAGACTGTCCAGTTTATAATGCTATTAAAAGCAGACAGCTCGCACTATTGGCTTGGGCATAAGAATTAAGATTCTGGTCTCATGCTGTATGGTATTTACCTCTTACTGAAAGGATTTTTGGGATGATTCTCGGTACTAAAATAGGCGAGCAAGTCACGCAACTTATAGGTGATAGGCGGTCGCACCCGCGGCTTGAGGAGCCGGCTCCAGATCTTGAGGTTTTAGAGTCTATTTTTTCGGCTTCTCTGCGAGCTCCTGACCACATGCATTTGAGACCCTGGCGCTTTTTGACGATATCGGGAGACGATCGAAAGGACCTTGGAGAGCTTTTTGTGGATCACTGCAAAGATAGCAACCCAAGTGCAGAGCTGAAGGAGGTCGATGGTGCCTACGCAAAGGCCTTTCGGGCGCCTCTCATCGTTGTGGGTATTGCGTGTTATAAAAGCCACCCTAAGGTCCCAGATCTAGAGCAGGCTATCGCGACAGGCGGCGTAATGAATAATATTGGCTTGGCAGCTTACGCGCATGGATTTGGTTCAGTTTGGCGCACAGGCCCTTACGCTATTTCTCAGATTATTAAGCAAGGGTTGGGCATTATTGAAAATGAAGAGATTATAGGCTTTTTATATTTGGGTACGCCCACTAACCGAGATAGACATATTAGGCCTTTAATTGCTGACGATTTCTTTAGCGTTTGGCCTAATAACGGTTAATGGATAGGTAACCTTGAATGACGTATAAATCTCCTTTGATACTTTCGTTTGTTGCCTTGATGCTGAGCAGTTGCTCAACCTACCAGCCCACAAAGATAGATGATATTTGTAAAATATTTTGGGGTGAAACGGATTGGTATGAAGATGCTCGTGCAGCCCATAACCACTGGGGCACGCCAATCACGGTAATGATGGCGATCATGAAGCAAGAATCTAGTTTTAGAGCTGATGTAAGACCGGACAGGCCTAGATTTTTATTTATTCCTTTACCACGAAGATCGTCGGCTTATGGTTATGCGCAAGCTCAAGATCCGGCGTGGAATGACTATAAAAAGGCGACGGGAAACCGGGGTCACGACCGAGATGATTTTCGTGACGCGATCAATTTCATTGGCTGGTATACCAACAAAAGCCACCGAAGACTTGGTATTTCTAAATCGGACCCTTTCCGTCAGTATCTTGCCTATCATGAGGGTTGGGGAGGCTATTCGCGTGGTAGTTTTAACAAGAAACCACAGTTATTAAATATTGCCGCTAAGGTAAAAGGTCAGGCAGAGATCTATAACGCCCAACTGGTGAGGTGCACCGCAGGTCTAGATAAGGCAGTGAAAGGTTGGTTTTAGGGCTTATTCCCACGGATATAGCCAATCGTTTTTTGTCACACAGGGGACATCTGAAAAGGGTCCTCTAGGGTAGACTCTTGCCATTAAAACACTTTATAAGTGAAGCTTATGTCAGTTGAACATGTCGATGTAATTATTGTAGGGGCCGGGCTCTCAGGTATCGGTGCAGCTTGCCATTTAACCAAAGATACGCCCACCAAGAGCTTTGCTGTTATCGAAAGTCGCGCGGCGATGGGCGGGACGTGGGACCTTTTTCGTTATCCCGGAATACGATCAGATTCTGATATGCACACACTGGGGTATAGCTTTAAACCCTGGAAGCATGAAAAAGCGATTGCCGATGGGCCGGCAATTCTTGAATATATTCGTGAAACTGCGCGTGAATATGATATCGAACAACACATTCGTTATAACCAGGCAGTCGAGAGTATTGCATGGGACAGTGCTACTGCAACCTGGACTCTAGTGTTAAAAGTTAATGGCCAAGATACGATGACCATGACCTGTAATTTTGTCTATAGTTGCACCGGATATTATCGATATGATCAAGGCTACATGCCTGAATTTCCCGGAGCTGATGCCTTTAAAGGGCAGATAATTCATCCTCAAAAATGGCCTAAAGATCTAGACTATAGTGGCAAAAAAGTCGTTGTTATAGGCAGTGGCGCCACAGCGATAACCTTGGTGCCATCGATGGCTAAGAGTGCGGGCCATGTCACAATGCTTCAGCGCTCTCCTACCTATGTTGTCTCGCGCCCTGAGATAGATTCTACTGCAAAAAAATTAGAACGCTATTTGCCGGATCACGTGGCTTATTGGGCCACACGCTGGAAAAATGTGCTGTCGCAGATGATTGTGTACAAGATGAGTAAAAAGCGACCTGACTATATAAAAAATAAATTAATTCAATGGACTCAGATCTGGCTAGGAAAAGACTTTGATGTGGCCACACATTTCTCGCCGCGCTACAATCCTTGGGATCAAAGGCTATGCTTGGTGCCAAACGGTGATTTATTCCGATCATTACGCAAAGGGACATCTTCGGTCGTTACAGATCATATTAGGCGCTTTACCGCTGACGGCATCGAACTTGAATCAGGTAAAGTCTTGGATGCGGATATTATCATTAGCGCCACTGGCCTTGAGTTGCTTGCTTTGGGGGGTATGCATATCAGTGTAGATGGGAAGTCTGTCGATATATCAGAAACATTACAATATAAGGGGATGATGTTGAGCGATGTGCCTAATTTTGCCTTTGCTACTGGCTATACAAACGCCTCATGGACTTTAAAGTGTGATCTCAGCAGTCAATACGTCTGTCGGTTACTGACGCATTTAGATAAACAAAAATTGTCGATTTGTGTTCCGCGCAATAGCAACAAAGAATTAAAGCGAGTGGCATCTATCGGTTTGGATTCAGGCTATATTAACCGCTCGATAGATAAATTCCCCAAAGAGGGCGTCTCTGCTCCTTGGCGACTCCATCAAAATTACTTCTTAGATCTGCTGGGCTTGCGCTTTGGGTCGGTCAAAGAGAAAGATATGGAATTTAGTCGGCCAAGATGTTCGTTAAGCAATGACGCTTGAGGCTTGTCATTAAATCGTGGTAGCGTGCTACCCCGAGTCAGAATATCTAGATATTGGCTAACCTAGATTTGGCTGCATTGTATTCTTTTTCGATTTGGTCAACTAGCTGTCCAGCCGTGAGAACCGCTTTTACTGCACCGATACCCTGACCGCAGCCCCAGATGTCTTTCCATGCCTTTGCATCAGAGTCACCTCCAGAGCCAAAGCTCATTTTAGATGGATCACTCTCAGGTAGATTATCAGGATCCATCCCCGCAGAAATTATGGACGGTTTTAGATAATTACCACTGACACCGGTAAATAGGGTGCTTAAGACAATATCATCCGCATTATGGTCGACGATGGACTGCTTGTAGGGTTGCTCAGCATTAGCTTCCTCCGTGGCGATAAAGGCCGACCCTATGTAGGCTAGATCAGCGCCCATGGCTTGTGATGCCAAGACTGCTTCACCATTGGCTATTGACCCAGACAGCAGAAGTGGACCATCGAACCATTCTCGTAACTCTTGGACTAACGCAAAAGGAGACAAGGCGCCAGCGTGACCGCCAGCTCCGGCAGCTACAGCAATTAAACCATCAGCGCCTTTCGCTATTGCTTTTTTGGCGAAACGATTATTAATAATGTCGTGCAATACAATGCCGCCGTAAGAATGTACTGCTTCATTTACAAATTCTTTCGCACCAAGAGAGGTAATAACAATAGGCACTTTCCATTTCACACACATTTCAACATCATGTTGCAGCCGATTATTGGATTCATGAACAATCTGATTGACTGCAAAGGGAGCGGAGGGATTGTCAGGATTGGCTGCATCATATTCTGCTAATTCGGTGGTGATTCTTTCGAGCCAACGGTCTAGTTCAGCCTCGGGTCGTGCATTAAGCGCAGGGAAAGAGCCCACAACACCCGCTTTACACTGGGCGATAACAAGATCTGGGTTAGAAATAATAAAAAGAGGCGCCGCGACGACAGGTAATCTTAAGCGTTGTGAAAGTATTGCGGGTAAAGCCATGGTCAAATCCTAGTAACTTATTAAGTAAAAATGAATTATCATTGGCGAGAATTCTAGCGATGTAATAGTTCCTCGCATACCTAAAGTAAAGGATCATTGTGACCCATTAGTCGCGTTAGACGAAATCTTTGAGTTTAAAAATAATAATAATGCTCGGCCCAAGCTCGGTTAGAGTTCATACAAAAAAGGATCTCAAGGGAGTTGCTAATTTGAAATTATTAACACCACTTGCAATGTTGACCGAGAGTGTAATCATCTTGGCTATTGTTTGGTCAGGGTATTCTGTATTTATACTTAAAGATTTTGAGGTTTTTGGCGAGAATCATTTATTGGAAAACCTTCAGGCTTTAACCCTGTTAGCGGTGTTAGCTGTATATATGGTGTCCATGCTCCAGTCACGTAGGAGTGATAGACTATTGTGCGTATTTTTTGTGTGGTTGACGGTAGGATTTTTACTTCGTGAAATCGATATTGACGAGCTTAACCTTTCGGCATTTTTGGTTCAATGGGGCTCTGGCTCTGGCCGTAACCTATTGTTGGCTCTAGCCTTCGGAACCATGGTCATATCGGCATTGATGCGGTTAAGGTTTTATATTGGTTTGGCTAAACAATTTCTAGTTAGTAAACCGGGAGTCATGACGCTAGCATCAGGCGTACTACTGATTGTTGGTGATATATGTGAGAAAGTTTCGTTTACCCACCACGTGTTCTTTGAAGAGGTATTTGAGCTAATTGCTTATGCCGTTCTATTACGCGCTGCGACCTTGCTTGTTAGGTATCCCGTGGAGCCTAAGGCCGCTATCTAAGTACGATGGAGAGACGGTTTTACTGTATTGCTTGGTTTACTCGATAGAGAAAGTTAGCCGGGCTAAAGTTTGAGTTGGCTGACACGCCGGTGCCTTGCGGCAGAGTCGCAACAAAGTCAGATTGAGCTATACCTGCTGCGGTAATAGCCATTTTGCGTTCACCACTGCCATTGAGAACAGGTTGATAAAGGCTGTTACGTGCTACAACCATGTTGTTCTCAAAGTCGATCATAATATACTGCCCATCAAAGCCGATAGTTGAGTAAATAGTATTGGCGTCAGGAAATATTGTTCCGTCAGGCTGCGTTATGGATCCGATAGTCCAAAATTTTAGGCCGTAACTAAAGGCGCCATTGTATTCGGCGACCTGTGAGTCAGCGGTGATGTTTTTGATCTTATCGATATATGAACTAGGTAAAACCTGTTCTTCATTCCATACACCATTATTGAGGAGCAGTTGACCAAATTTGGCAAAATCCCGCGGGGTCATATCTAAACAGCAGTAAGCCAGATAGTTGCCATCAACCTGATCAGTTGAGTCATTATCCTGCCACCACTGCGCGGTAATGCCCAGTTTAGAAAACAAATTAATGTCGGCATAGGTCTCAAGGTCTTTACCCGTGGCGCGATATAAGATTTCGCCAATGACCATGGTGTCACAGTTGGAATACAGCCAGGCACCGGCCTGATAGACCGCAGTACTGCTGTACCAGGGTTGTATGACACCGGTTTCTGCCAGCTCGCGCGCCAGGCAGGCGTCCATCTGATTGTTTGAAAAGACCAGGCTGCCACCAGAACCCTCAGCGGTTGTGCAGGTGCCAAGACTTCCCGTTGTTTGATCAAAGCAGACTGTCGGCATGCCAGAGCGCATATCAAGTAACTGACGAAGAGTAATAGTTGCTCGCTCATCATCAGCCCACTCGGTGATATACACAGACGCACTTTCACTTAAAGAGGTTATTAACCCCTGCTCCAGAGCAATGCCGACTAAGACGCTAGCAAATGATTTTGCCGTGGACCAAGACGATGCCAGGCTGTCTTTGTCTTTAGTACCAAAGAGGCCATTAATTGTTGTTGCGTCGAGTCCAAGACTAGCCGTTACAGTAGCCAACTCGCCGTCAAGAATCCCGCGATAGCGCTCTTCAATCAGCTTATTATCTTTAATAACCACAGTGGCTTGCGTGAAGCTCCCGTCACCAAAAGCATAATCAAATGCGGCATTTAATTTTGCAGAATCCATCCCAACTGACGCTGGCGTAGCTTCTTGCCACGCGTTGCAGTCAGACTGCGCGCAGGGGTCTGTTGGTGATACAGGTACGGGTGCAGGTTGGTCGCTAGAACTGCCACCACCGCCACAAGATGTCATCAATATAATGCAGATTAACCAAATCAGAGAACGCATAACACACCGTATAATTGCAATAGCCTAAAGTTATGCTAACACTTGATTTCACTAAAAGAAATGGTAATAAATTAAAGTATTCTTGGCGCCAAAATCCTAAATTATGCATATTGCGGCGCCTGTCATTCTCTCTTTTTTCTTGGTCATCCTATAACAAAAAACCCCACCCTTTTGGGGTGAGGTTTTACGTATATGGTGCACTCGGGTGGATTCGAACCACCGACCGCTCGGTTCGTAGCCGAGTACTCTATCCAGCTGAGCTACGAGTGCATTTTTTCTCTCATTTCTGAGGCCGCGTACTATAGGTGAGGGGCGTGGTTGAGTCAACAAATGCCTGTTGTTGAATGTGGATTTTTCATATTTAAAGTGCAGCCTTAAGTCTGCTAGTCTGAGGTATAAGCCTCATTATATTTGTAGCACTGTGCGGGTTAGTGTTTGTAACTAATGGGCACCCACATGGTTTCCTTAAGTTCCTCCATAACAACATAGCTTGTGGACTCTTGCACTGCAGGTAGTTTTAAGATTCTGTGGCCCAGAAGTTCGCGATAGGCGGCCATATCGGCAACGCGCGCTTTAAGTAAATAGTCGTAGTTGCCAGAGACTAAAAAGCAGCTCTGAATATTCTCCAAGTCGATGACCGAACGATGAAACTCTTCAAAGTTCTCTTGCGAGGTGTGGTTGAGGCGTATTTGAACAAAAACTACTAGTCCTGCGTTTAGCTTTTCTGGGCACACTTGGGCGCTGTAACCCAAGATATAACCGTTCCGCTCAAGCCGCTTTACCCTCTCGATACAGGGGGTTACAGATAAGCCCACTTGTTTGGCTAGGTCTGTGTAACTTATGCGACCATCTTTTTGCAGAATTCGCATTATATTACGGTCGATTTTGCCAAGTTTGTCAGTTCCTTCAGCGTCCGGTTTTGATGCCATTTTAGAAAATAACCTTTAAACAGAAAAATATATCGATATTTTACGTATTATAGAAAAATAATCTAGTTAAAGCGGCTAATAATTAATAAATATTTCTATAAAAGATTAGAATTTAAGAATAATTAATGTTTAATTTTTTAATAAATGGAGAGTACAGTTGTGTTAATAGGAGTTCCTAAGGAAGTCAAAAATCATGAATACCGTGTTGGTTTAACGCCAGCGTCAGTACTTGAGTTAGTTAAACGCGGTCATCAAGTGATTGTTGAAGCAGACGCCGGTGCTGCCATCGACTTTACGGATGATCAATATATTGCTGTGGGTGCTGAAATAAGCCGTTCAGCTGAAGATATCTTTGCTCGGGCAGAGATGATCGTAAAGGTAAAAGAGCCGCAAGTCCATGAATGCAAAATGTTGCGCGAGGGGCAAATTCTCTACACCTATCTTCATCTGGCACCAGACCCAGAGCAGACCAAGCTGTTAGTAGAGTCAGGTGCCACCTGTGTGGCCTATGAAACAGTAACCGATGCTCAAGGCGGGTTACCCTTGTTAGCGCCTATGTCAGAGGTGGCTGGGCGTATGTCTGTTCAGGCGGGCGCACACCATTTAGAGAAGGCTCAGGGTGGTCGAGGTGTTTTACTGGCGGGTGTGCCAGGTGTTGCACCTGCCAAAGTTTTAGTGATTGGAGGGGGTGTGGTCGGCGATAATGCGACATCCATGGCGGTAGGTATGGGCGCTGACGTGACTATCTTAGACCGTTCTATTCCACGTTTACGTCAGTTGGACAATGAGTATGAAGGCAGAGTGAAATGCGTTTATTCTACTAATACAGCAATAGAAGAGTATTCACTGGAAGCTGATCTGGTCATTGGCGCGGTGCTAATTCCTGGTGCGGCAGCACCTAAGTTACTGAGCCGAGATTTGATTAGCCGAATGAAGAAAGGTGCAGTGGTCGTTGATGTGGCTATTGACCAAGGTGGCTGTTTCGAAACATCCAAGGCAACGACCCACCAGACTCCCACTTATGTGGTTGATGACGTAGTGCACTACTGTGTCGCCAATATGCCCGGCGGCGTGGCTCGAACAGCCACCTTGGCGCTCAATAATGCCACGCTTCCCTATGCCCTTGCATTAGCTGATGATCCTATTAGTGCGTTGTTTAGAGATGCTAATTTACAAAGTGGCTTGAATGTCCACAAGGGCTCAGTTACCTATAAGGCGGTTGCTGATGCTTTGGGCTATGACTATGTCCCAGCTTATGAGGCTTTAAAAGCCTAGCTATAAAGCGATTAAACGCGCTAGAAGGGCGCCTCTGCAACCACTACTGCGCGAAGGGGTGCAGGGTGGCCTTCTGCCGTTTTAGTAATGTCGTTGGGGTCTAAAAAGTCCCTGAGTGAATCGTAGGTCATCCAGTCTGTACTGCGCTGCTCTTCAACTCGGGTTGTACTTATGTCAACGACTCGGGGATTAACAAAGCCTTGCTTTCGCATCCAACTCGTTAGGGTGTCTGGCGATGGCAAAAACCAGACGTTGGGCATTTTGGCATAACGCCCTTCAGGCACTAATACTTGACCCTCAGGCCCATCGATAACAAGAGTTTCTAAGACTAATTGTCCTCCAGGACGAAGTAGTTCGCGCAATTCGCGTAAGTGGTCCATGGGTGAGCGTCTGTGATAAAGAATACCCATTGAAAATACCGTATCAAAGGCGGCTAGTTTTTTTGGCATGTGCTCTATACCTATGGGTAACACATCAATTGGTAATTCAGCCCCAGCATATTTTTTAATCGCGTTAAACTGAAAAACGAACTTGGCTGAGGGATCAATGCCTATTACACGCTTGGCGCCAGCGCCGAGCATACGCCAGCAGTGGTAACCATTGCCGCAGCCGACATCCAGAATTAAGCGGTTATTTAATGACTGTAAATGAGGCAATACGCGATCCCATTTCCAATCTGACCGCCATTCAGTATTAACAGGCAAGCCGAACAGTTGATAGGGCCCTTTGCGCCAGGGGTGCAGCCCCATAAGGGCTTGTTGTAGCTGATGACGCACCTCTGGGGTAATATCTGCGGCGTTGCCAATGGTCATTCCAGAACTAAAATCATAATGTTGCGCGCTCATCTCTGGAAGGCTTTCAAGTGCCTGCAGCCAACCTGGCATATCTCCCCAGCGACGACCATCCAGACGCTCCTCGACCAGATAGGGTAGGGTTTCGTGCCAAGCTTCCAGGTCAGAGGTTTGTAGCCAGTCGAGAAATGGCTTGTAGTCTATTACTGAGGGGAACATTATTTTACCTGTATCGTTAAGCGGTAATTATAAAGTATTTCATGGGTCTAATCGTCTAGGTTTACTACTTTAACTGTCTATTTCCATACTTCACTAAGACCGAGGTAGCTTTTTTTGGCAACACGCTTAGAGGCAGCGCTAACTCTCATTAAGTAGGTGTCTGCGTTGAGCAACTAGATAGTAACAAACTGCATAAATGGCAATGACCACGAGCCCCACCCATTCAATTTGTAATGGTGTGAACTGATAGAGCAGGACTAAGGAAACCATAATCAACCAATTACTGGCGACATATTTCAGCCTGCCCAATCGCTCTACGGTCATACCAATATTACGTGTATATAACCGCATCAGTGAATCAAGTGAGTTGATCACAAATATTACGCCAACGCCCACCATGGCAATGCGCCAAATACTCGCAATATCTATTCCGTTGTCAAAGTAGAAATAGAGCACTGAAAACCAGATTGCGATAGGAATGGAAGGCACCACTAACAGGGCTACCAACAGCTGCCAGGCTTTTAATCCACTGACAAACCGAGATATGAATTGGCCTATCATAATGCTCCAAGCAAACCACCAGTAGAGGTAAAACTGGTGATAATCAGTGATAGGAGCGAGATAATGATTGATATTGTAAAAGTAGTCAAGTCCCTCAAATCCCATGTCACCCGACCACCACATACCAAAAATAAGCCCAAAAAATAACCAAGTTGACCCTATGCTTAATATTTTCACATAACGGATATGGGTACTCGATGCGGCTGCTATTAGAACGACAGTGCCAACCAGTCCGTATTTTAGAGGGTCGCTAATGGCTACGATGTAGTCCGGCAGGTAGACTAAAAATAAATAGGCAGTAAAGGCACAGGTTCCAATAATGACGATGTTGTTTGTCCATTTGATCAGAGGTATTTCAAACAATTTTAATTTGGGCTCTACAATGCAAAAGTAAAAGATTGTGGTGAAATAAAACCCCCAGACTAAAAACCCCCAGAAGCCAAATTCTAGCGCCAGTGGGTTTGTAAATGCATAGGATGCTTCGTTGGCATAGACATGAAAATCAGGTATCGGAAACATTATTAATCCCACATCTAAACCTGAGGTGAAGAGGATGGCCATAAAGGTGAAGAAAGATGTGGGCATCTCTCCCTCACATTCTACGTTTCGCCAATATACAGCGATGATAAATGCTGTTAGAAGGGCAGCGCTCATTGCGATAGTAAGAATAAGTGCCATGGTTTGTTTGCCTTATGTAATCAGGTGAAACTGCCTGGTTATCTGTGGTCGATGGTCTAGAGGTTTCGTGCTTCTAAAATAAGCCCTTGAGATCGGTAGTCTTGGTTCAAAAGATCGCCACGCGCGGATGAGTCTTGGCGTATGGTGAGATCAAAGAACGCCAGCGCTTTTTCTTTCTGCATCTTATGACCGTCACTAGCTTTAGCCAGTGTGAACTCTATGCTTGGGTCAAAGGTCCGTTTTTGCGTATTAGGTTTTAGTTGGGGCCACCAATACCCGCCTGAAACGCCGAATGTGGAGTGGTTGGAGTTTTCTAAGAGCCCCCAGACAACAGGCACACTGGCTTGTTCAAAAGCATCTCGCATCGCTGGGTGTGGATTGGACGCACTAGGTTCTCTGGTCCCTGTTAGGGCCGCCTGCTGTGCAGCAAGCCCTATGATTAATGAATCTTCATTGCCGCTTAGTAAAAAAGTGGGTTTTCGAAAATAGGTAAATGGGTGGTTTCCCTGGATGCTGAGCAAGACAGATTCTTTCTCAGCAGGAATGAGTATCTTTGGCGGCACTAAGCTGCGCTGGTCTACCCAGCCTGGAGCCACCACGGCAAAGCCCGAGGTAAAACGATCTTCCATCGCAAGGCCGGCGAGGGTTGTAGAGCCGCCAAAGGATCGGCCAATTAGCCCGATACGATCTAAATCTAGGCGTCCCGCAAACGGCCCCGTTGCATTCATTCGTTCCAATTCGTCGAGGGCAGCCCGCAAGTCATTTAAACGTTGTATTAAAGACCTATCCAAATCCACTAATGCTTGGAGTGGGTCAGGGGAGTCGGATAGTGGCGTAAAACTCTGGCCATAATTATCTTTGCTGCCGTACGCACCTTGATCGTCAAGCAGTGGAATTATGTCGATCATTGCTTGACGAAAAGCTTTATCGCCTCCTTGTATAGCTAGCGCTGGATCACTGCCGGTCATTGAGTAGGGTGAATTGCCTGTGTGCTCAGGTGCAATAACAACATAACCATTGGCGGCCAAGTACTCGCAAACAGTTTCCATATTGTACCGACTACCTGCATCGCCATGGGTCATCACAATCGCCGGTAGTTTCTTTGGTGTTGAGGTCAATGGCGCATCGATATAGCTCTGTCGTGGGCGATAAAATAATTCTTCAATAGCTAGGTTAATGTCATCTTGGGTCACGCCGGCGCGCACTGTGGCTGGGGTCAAGTGGAAGAAAGTGGTATCAGTCATCATTCTTTGATGCATGCTGAAATTGCCGAAAACATAATCCCCATAAGTGGCCCGGCGAAATTCAGTGGGCTGCTTTCTAATGGTTGGGTGATCAATCGGATACCAAAGCTCAGTAATCAATGTGCGGATCCCAAGGTTCACCCCTGCAACGGTATCAAAGGGTCGAGATTCATCATGTATAAACCGCGTAGATGACCCGATGGCGTAGGGTAGGGTTGCACTATCGGAAGGGGAAGGTTGTTGGTCAGAGCACGAGATCAACAAAGATGTAAGACATAGAAGTAACCATGACCGATTGTTGCTCAACCCTGATCTTGGTTTTTCTATGGTGCATTGTGTTGAATCGGTTGTTTTAGGCAAAATATTCATTGATATCTTCTGCTATTCAGCGCGATCAAGTATTTAATTGAGGGTATACCTTAAAGGACTGTAGGCTCGAAGTCATCATTGATGGAAATTCAAATTTTCGATCCTTGCACCTTAATGGTCCTAAGCTTTAACTACAGGGAGAGCGTTTAAAGTCATTAGTTTGGTCTAAGTGTTTTGGCTACTATTAAAAATAGGATCTTTCCAAATTTGCGCCCTATAATGCCGGTTAGTTTTTTGATTAAAGAGGGTGTAACCTGCCAATCTGGTTTGCTCATTTGAGATTTCAGGTGGGGATCGAATACTCGAATGTTTAATTGAGTATCGTTGATTGAAATTAATATGCCAACACATACTAAACGTTAAGTGTTATATATAATGGTGATACTGAACAAACTGCTAGGACGGAAATATAATGAGCGAAGAACGATTTCAGGAGCTTGAGGAAAAATTGGCATTTTTTGAGATGACCAATGCCGAATTAGGTGATGAGATTTTTCGTCAGAAAAAAGAGATTGATACATTAACCAAGGCTCATCGTAAATTATTGCAGCGTATTGAATCTCTGCAAGATACGGTCGACCAAGGCGATCAGGAAGAGGGCGAGAGACCACCGCACTATTAACCAGACAAGTGTGCTGTCATTCGAGTTAAATGAAAAAATAGAGGTTTAAAATGTCAGATTTAAATGAGCAAGTTAAGCAAGATATTGATAATGCTTTTGCGCGCCAACAGCGCTATGCCATAGAGCTACGAAAGTCAGATTATAAAAAAAGAATTGCGGCACTCGATCGATTTGAACAAGCCTTTCGCGATTCAGAAGAAAAAATATATAAGTCTGCCGCCGATGATTTTGGCAAACCTCAAGCTGAGGTGGATATGTCGGAGATCATGGCAGTCCTGGCGGAGCTTAAACATGTTCGTAAAAATTTGAAAAAATGGATGAAACCAGTGCCAGTTAAAGCAACCATGGCGCTATTTGGTACTTCATCGAAAATTGTCAAGGAGCCAAAGGGCGTAACCTTGGTGGTTTCACCTTGGAACTATCCCTTTAATCTGACTTTTGGCCCTATGATTTGGTCTATTGCGGCAGGTAATACAGTCATCATTAAGCCTTCGGAAATGACACCTAACATGTCGGCTGTGATCAGTGAAATTGTCGAAAAAGCATTTACCCCTGAGGAAGTTTGCCTGTTTCAAGGAGAAGCTGATGTGGCTAGTTATTTGACTAGCTTACCTTTCGATCATATTTTCTTCACAGGTAGCCCTGCGGTTGGTAAACATGTGATGGCGGCGGCCGCGAGAAATTTAACGTCGGTGACTTTAGAGTTGGGTGGCAAAAGCCCGGTAATCGTCGACAAATCAGTGGACATTAAAAAGGCTGTGCAGTCGATTGCTTGGGGCAAGTTTAGTAATAACGGACAAACCTGTATCGCACCGGATTACCTCTATGTTCATGAGTCGATTAAAGACGAATTCGTTAGAGAAATGGTGGCCTGTGTTGATAAGCAGTATGGGCTAGGCACTGATGCTAAGGATAACGGTGATTATTGTCAGGTCGTCAATGATGGCCACTATCAGCGTATTAGCCGTCTGCTGACCGATGCGCAGGCGCAGGGTGGCAAGCTGATTACGGGTGGTCAAACGGATGATGCGGGACGATTTATAGCGCCAACATTGATTGAAGGAATGTCGAGGGATTCAGCGATCATGCATGAGGAGATATTTGGCCCTTTATTGCCGGTTATTACCTTTACTGATCTTGATGAAGTGATCTCATATGTAAACAGTAAACCTAAACCCTTAGCCCTATACATTTATGGCAAAGATAGTCGCAATATTGACAAAATACTTACTGAAACCAGTGCGGGTGATACCTGTGTCAATCAAACGATGATGCATTTCTTGCACCATAACCTGCCGTTCGGTGGGGTTAACAACAGTGGTATTGGTAAGTCGGGTGGTGTGTGGGGCTTTGACGCCTTTACCCATGAGCGGAGTGTGCTAACTGATAAATTTAGCTCTGCATCAATGATGCACCCACCGTACACGCCGAAGGTCAGGAAGTTGATCAAAATGGCGATTAAGATGACATCGTAATCAACGTCAAATACTGCTTGGCTTACTTAAAGGCTACCAGCGAGCAAAAATTGAAGCATTGAAACCAAGGGCTTGCGGAGTGAAATCCACAAGCCCTTAATCGTTGTATATGTGCATCCAAGCTTTCAGGCACTAATACGTTCTCGATGGAGTCTCGTTTTTGGCTGATTTCTAAATCACTATAACCCTGTGCTCTTTTAAACTGGTGATGTAGGTCACTTAGTAGTGAATTCAGTGACTCTGGTTCAAAACATAATTTCTCAGAAATAATCAGGCAACCGCCAGGATTTAATCCTTGATAAATCTTTTCTAGCAATGCTAAACGCTTCTCTAAGGGCACAAATTGTAGGGTGAAGTTCATGACCACTAATGACGCATTACTAATGTCAACATCACAGATGTCTGCATTGATGAGTTGCGTCTTAACCTGTGAGGGTGTGGTTTCAAGGATAGTCTTACAGCGGCTTAGCATGGCGGCTGAATTGTCAACGGCAACAATGGTTGCATCACGCCCTTCAATATTGGGACGCATGGCGAGTGTCGAGGCGCCAAGAGAGCAACCTAGATCATAGCAATGGGTTTGTGATTGCACATAGCGCGCCGCCAATTCTCCGCAGTGGGACAGAATTGTTTGATAACCTGGAATCGATCGCCTAATCATGTCTGGGAATACGTCAACCACGGCTTGATCAAAGACAAAGCCGGGCACATTCCCTAGCGGATTAGCAAATAAATTATCGTGCTTCTGCTCTGACATGCTGATTAAACCGCCATTATCTCAAGCCCAGTGTTAGCGGCTAAGTCGACATTGGTTATGACTGCGGTTTGCGCTAAATCTTGGCGCAAGTACTGCTCAGCAACGCGTTTTAAGTCGTCAGAAGTAACGGCCAAAACACGTTGTCGGAATGCCATCGCTGAGGCTTTATTGCGCCCGTTCAGTTCAGAGTGAAAGGCTTGCATTGCCTCACCAAAAGGAGAGCCTGGCTTATCGAGACTACCCACTACACCAAGGATAGACTCTTCAATTTTGTCGGAGCTTATAGGCTCTTTGAGCAACCACTCAATAGATTCATCAAAATCGGCCAGAGTACCAGCGATACGGGGGTCGCGATAAGAGTAAAAGCGGAAAGCCCCCGACTGATTATCTTGGGATGCGCCGCCACCATAGGCACCGCCTTGCTCTCGAACGACTCGATGTAAAAAACCGTTACGCAAAACACCACCAAGAATCGTCAGAGCAGCAGCATCTGGATGTGCTGCGGGTACTGTAGGATATGCCTTCGCGCAAAAACTTACTTGAGTGTTGGCCGTCCAGCAGTGATTAACGGGAGATAGTTTGGGTTGATAGCTGATTAAATTATCGTCGGAAGCGCCTATGGGTGAGCCCGAGAAACTCGTTTCCATCTGCTCACTAAAGGTATTTAAACGTTCATTTTCTGCTACTAGCAGGTATTGACGCGGTTGTTTGAGGACTAACTGATGAATCGTTTCAAGCTGAGTTGCTAAAGTTGAAAGGCCTCCATCAGAATCTAAGCCATTATCTAACGCCTTAAGTAATGAAAGACCTGTTAGGCCTCCCCAGCGCTGGCTTAGGTTGGCATTGGTTGATAGCCCACTAGCTGCGGCGGTCATTGCCATAATATGGCCGTTACTAACGACAGATGACTCACGGTGACTGCGGATTTGGGCAATCAGCTCACGCAATCGAGGCAATTCATCAAAGCGAGCCTGTTGCAAAGATTCTTGCATAAGGTCTGTCATTGCGGATTGATTGGATGATAATCCTTTAGCTGAAAAGCTAATATTGCCATACAATTTGTCCAGACTTGCTTTGTCCGTGCGCACGCTAACGGATGCAGAATAAGCACCGACAACACTAGAATGCCAAAGTTGTGTTTCTAGATAATTACGCTTTCCCACACCCATCTCAGTAACACAGGTACTGTATAAAGGTAGCAGATCCATTTGCAGGTCGGTCATCGAGGGCATTGGCATAATAATTTGCTGATACACCAAGCCATTGGTGCCGGCACTGTAGCTGGTCAAAGGGAGAGGGGTTTTCTTAACCTGATGTTTTTCGGGATAGATAATGTCAGAGGGAACGTCCTCTATACCTACCTTGGGTAATATTTCGAGGTCCTCTTCCATCTCTTGACGCTCTTTAAGAGCGAGTGCCGAGTCAACAATGTGCTGCTTTTCGGCCTCGCTTAAACTAGCTTGAATGCTTACCAAACGATCTTTTTCTTGTTGCTCTTTCGCGTGACTCAGTTCGGTGTCAGGTTTCATTACCAAACGCACCCGATGTTGGTTGTCCAGTAGCAGCTCTCGAGCCAATGATTTGATGAAATCAGGATCTTTGATTTGGTGCTGTAATTTTTCCAATACTGGGTCTAGGTTGAGCAGATCAACGGGATTGCCGCGATGAGTGGCACTGGTGAGTGAGGTTAAGATTAACTGTAGACCATAAGGATAACCACCTCAGGATAATTCACGCTGTGATAACTCAATCTGATGAAGGCTTGCGGCTACCTGATCTTCTGGTAATCCATTTTTAGCAACACTTTCCAAAACGTCTAAAATGAGCACTTCCACAGCATCGGCATGTTCTGGATTAGAGCCTTCGATACCACAAGCAAAACAAAGTTCTTTTTGCGAATCTTCAAGACCACACATAGGTGAAGGGGAGGTTCCTAGATCGGTTGTTTCAAGCACCTGCTGCAATGGCGAACCACTGTTGTCTAATAACACGCTTGAAAGTAGTCGAGCTTTCATCGTGGCTTCTAAGTCGGTGGACTCGCCAAGGAGCCAAGACACAATAATGTGGGTCTGATTGTCCGTTGAACCCTCTTCGTTAAAGGCATAATCCTCTTCGACATACTGTGGGCTGCTATAGCGTTGCTCATTTTCTACAGCGATGTGACAATCCAGATTCTCAAATCGACTCAGTGCTGAGTCTTCAAACTGTGTCTGATGCTCAATGGCCGGAATATCGCCGAAGGTAAGAAAAATAGCATTGCTAGGGTGATAGTGAACCTTATAAAAATCTTTGAATTGTTGATAGGTTAAGTCTGGAATATCAGCCGGTTCACCACCACTGTTGTAGTGATAAGTATTGGTCGGATAAAGGTGCTTGGACATGGTTTGCCACAGGGTCGAATTGATCGAACTCATGGCACCTTTCATTTCGTTATACACCACACCTTTAAAGGTTAATTCGGACGTGGTATCAGCTGTGTCTGAATACTCAAGCCGATGACCCTCTTGAGCGAAATCAAGGGGATCAAGACGGGCAAAGAAAACAGAGTCTAAATAGACACTTAGAAGATTGTTAAAGTCCTTTTTATTCTGGCTAGCAAACGGGTAGGCCGTCCAGTCAGAACTGGTAAAAGCATTCATGAATGTATTGAGTGAGCGTCTAATCATCATGAAAAACGGATCGCGCACAGGGTATTTTTCACTACCGCACAAAGCCGTATGCTCAAGAATATGGGCCACGCCGGTAGAGTCGTCAGGTACGGTTCTTAGAGCCACTAAAAATACATTTTCTTTGTTGTCCGCGGCTAGGTGAATATGCTGCGCGCCGGTCACGCGGTGCCGATACTCCTGATAATGTAATTTCAGAGAGGGAATCGCTTGTTCACGTAACAGCTCAAAGGCGGGGTGTATATTCGTGCTCATATTATTTTTTGCTCCAAAGCGAAGTCCTAGACTGACTTCTGTTCCCATTTAGCGGCCGCTCATTCTACTTGAATATTAATGTATTAGAAGCCCAATGCTTAGCATCAGGTCTTATGATGTTTTATTTTGCTGTTTTCGGCGATATTCAATGGGTGTTATTCCCTCCCATCGTTTAAATGCGCGATAAAACGTACTTGGCTCACAAAATCCTGTGAGATAGATAATTTCACTGATGCCCTCGTTGGTTTCTGACAATAGTCTCAATGAAAGTCGGTGTCTGAGATCGTTTAATATCTTCTGGAAGCTAGTATTGGCGATAGTTAATTGATGGCGCAGACCCCGAGAGCTGATTCCCATATTGGCTGATACTCTTTCCAACGTGACATCTTGAGCCTCCAAAAGGGCAGCCATTTGACCGCGAACTTCATCTATCAAATCGCGCTGTTCAAGCATCGCTATGTGTTGGTCTGCGGCCTTGACGTTAAGTGTTAGCAGTTGTGGCTCTGCAAACAGAGATCGATAACTCAAGATTGATTCAGAGAAGAACAGCTGAAATGATTCAGCGTTAAATTCGACAGGACATTTAAATATGCGTTCATATTCAGCAATATCGGTATTCGGAGAGTGATTAAAGACGACTTTATCTGCCTGGAACGCTCCGTCGGTGACTGACTGAAAGACTTTAATTAGGCCCAAAACCATTGCTTCGGCGAGATGTGAGGTGGCGTATTGGTGGCTGGAGAAATAACTAGTTATACAAGGTTGGGGCGATTCGCTCAACTGCCCATGCAGTGCGTCGCTGATTAGCCGTTGGTAGTTGATGACTCGCTTCAGGCCATCGCCGAAGGTTTGACTGCTTAATAATAGATATTCGAGAATTTGACCCTTATAGGCAGGCATTTGCTCGCCGAGATGCAGGCCAATGCAAGAGTCCCCCGAAAGGGCTACGGCTGCTCGCCAAAAATGAGGTTGTGCGGAAAATTGAGTACGTAGATTTTCTTGGTATAGCTTTTCCGGATCAAAACCTGATCGACGTAAGACTTCGTCAGCATCGACGCCCAGAGATCGCAACCCCTGATAGGCAAGTCGAACTAAGGTTCCAGAATCAGTTAAGCCTGTCATAAAGACACCTAATATAGAGCTTTTTGCCAGAACATGGCGTTACCCATCTTCGAGTCTAATTCATATCCTGCAAAGCCAAATTTAAAGTAGGAATTTTGTGCGACGGTATTACCTTCCAGTACTTCCAATGTGAGTTTACAACAGCCTTTATTATTTGCGACTTGCTCGACTTTATCCATCATCAGCTGACTAATACTTTGCCTGCGAAACGCCTTTATGACGATTACATCGTGAATGTTGACCAGGGGTTTGCAGTTGAAGGTTGAAAATGCCTCAAAGCAATTCACGAGCCCGGCAGGCTTGCCCGCGATATAACAAATAACACTAAAGGCATGGGGTATTTTGGCCAACTCCCCGACTAAAGACGATTTAACTTCTTGGAGTAGCGGCTTTCCGCCGCCCATTGGATCGCTAGCATAGCTATCCAACAAAAACACCATATCCGCAGCGTGCTGAGGGTTCAAGTAATCTACAACTAACACTTCTGATACATCAAGTTAATAAGGAGATCGGCTATCCTTTATTGAGGTATCTAGGGTAGCATCATACACAATTGACCCAAATGACAAAACTGTGATTTTTATAGCTAGTGACTTACACTGACGAGATGTTTACTGTTAGTACATGAATAAAGTAAAGAACACATCTACGCCCGACGCTTACGATCATTTGTTGACCGCACAATTAGATCGATTGCCCGGTATGGTTGGCTTGTTCGGTAAGGCAGCATTTAAAGCCGATAGGTACCAGCTAGGCCATGGAATACCTCTTCTAGGCAATTCAGTAGATGATGTTTATATTGATCAAAAACACCTGCGAGCCTACCAAGTTTTGTGCGGTTTCCATGTGGGCGAAAAGTTACCAGCCACCTATCTAAATATGCTGACTTTTCCCATGGTGTTGAACCTTATGACTCATGCAAAATTCCCCATGAAAGCTATGGGGCAGGTCCACCTGGCGAATAAAATAACCGTTCATCGGTGCTTTGATGTCAGGCAGTCGATGAATTTGTGCTCAAGGATAGGAGAAAGCCAAGTAACCTCGAGAGGGCTTGAGTGGACAGTTGAGGGATCAGTGAAAGTTGATAATGAAATAGTCTGGTCTTCTATTTCTACGATGTTACATCGATGTAAAACTGACATAGACCGAGAGCTAAAAACGCCAGTGATGAAGGAGGGTGCCTCACAGGATTGGCTAGTAAAAAGCAATATGGGGCGACGCTATGCCAAAGTTTCTGGCGATTACAATCCTATTCATCTAGCCAATGTTACGGCTAAACTATTTGGATTCAAAAAAGCCATAGTCCACGGCATGTGGAGCAAGGCACGTTGCCTCGCTATGCTCGCTGAGCATTTACCGGATGACGGATATACGGTTGATGTCAATTTTCATCGCCCATTATTTTTGCCTTCAAAGGTCTTGTTTTATACTAAACAAAGTCAGGGGCAGACCCAGTTTTCACTTTTTAACCAAACGGGTGAGCATGCTCACTTAGAAGGTTCTATTTCACAGGATTTAACCAATGCTTAACTATAAAGTTCCCATGAAAGACGTGTTGTTTTTGTTCAACAAAGTCTTTGACATGCAAACCCTATATCAGCAAGTAGAGGGGGGTGATCAAGCGACCCCCGATATGATCGAAGCTATTTTTGCCGAGGGAGCAAAGTTCAGTGAGAATGAACTAGCACCACTCTACCAATCTGGTGATGAAGGTTGTGTTTGGGATGACGGTGTAGTGAACACTCCTGCAGGCTTCAAAGAAGCCTATAAGACCTACATAGAAGCAGGTTGGACATCTCTGACGGGCAGTGAAGAATCGGGTGGTCAGCATCTTCCGTCATCTGTTGGGCTAGCGGTTGCTGAGATGATAACGACGGCTAACTGGGCCTGGGCAATGTATCCCGGCCTTAGTGAAGGTGCTATTGCGACCTTGGAAGATCATGGTACAGAGCAGCAGAAGAGCGATTACCTGACCAAGCTAATCAGCGGCGTGTGGAGTGGCACTATGTGCTTGACTGAGCCCCACTGCGGAACCGATTTGGGGCAGATGAAGACCAAAGCCGTGCCTAATGAAGATGGAAGTTACAGCGTCGATGGGACTAAGATTTTCATCAGTGCTGGCGAGCATGACCTCACCGAAAATATTGTCCATATTGTATTGGCCAAGTTACCCGATGCGCCCAAAGGTACAAAAGGGTTGTCGTTATTTATTATCCCTAAATTTTTGCCCAGCGCCGATGGCTCAGTGGGGGAAAGAAATGGAGTTGGATGTGGCTCTATTGAGCATAAAATGGGCATTCATGGTAACGGTACAGCGGTACTGAATTTTGACAGCGCCAAGAGCTTTCTCATCGGCGAGCCCCATGATGGTTTGAATGTCATGTTCACCTACATGAATGTGGCGCGTATAGGCACTGCTAGTCAGGGGGTCTCTGCGGCTGAGCGATCTTATCAAGGCGCATCGGCTTATGCCCGGGATCGGTTGGCGATGCGTTCTATTTCAGGTGTTAAGAATCCTGAGGGTCCAGCAGATGCCATTATCGAACATCCTGATGTGAGACGTATGCTGTTAACTCAGCGTGCTATCGCCGAAGGCGGTCGTGCCATGGTGACCTATGCTTCCCAATTCGCCGACGTTTATCGTGCCGGTAAGACAGAAGATGCAAAAAAGGCAGCGGAAAACAGATTAGGATTCTGTACTCCAATACTAAAAGGTTTCATTACTGAGTTAGGTGTTGAGGCGGCTAATCACGGTGTCCAGGTGTTTGGTGGACATGGTTATATCAAAGAATGGGGCATGGAACAGATACTCAGAGACAGTCGTATTGCCACTTTATACGAGGGCACTACAGGTATTCAGGCTCTTGATTTGGTGGGCCGCAAGGTACTTATGGATAAATTTAAGCAGCTTCATGTATTCACTGGGGAAATGTTGTCATTTGCTAAGGGCTTTATGCCGTGGACTGCAGCGGGTAAGAATAAGACTGTTCGCAAGCAAGCGTGGCAAGTTGCCAAACTGGCTATTCGTTGGCGAATGCTGGCGTATAAATTAGGTGCTGGAGCCAAGAAGAATCCAGACTCTGTTGGCGCTGGTTCGGTAGACTTTTTGATGTTTTCAGGTTATGCCTATATGGCCTATATGTTTGCTCGAATGAGTGCAGTGGCGACCGCCCAATTAGCCGCGGGAGAAGGAGACACCGTATTTCTGCAAGAAAAGCTTCATACCGCGACTTTCTTCTTTGAACGCATTCTGCCACGTGCCGATATGCACGCTAAAACCATGAAGGCTAGTGCCGATAGTGTTATGGCTATGCCGACAGAGTATTTTGATGCTACTTAAAGACTAATCTAAACAGGTTTACTCCGGAAAAGGGTGTTATGAGAATGATCATAGCGCTCTTTTTTTAGTTCAGTACTTGGTACAACCCCGCACCGGAGGCACAGAGCAATATTGACCCCAGTATTTGATAGAATTTTTTACTATCTTGGCGCAGTAACTTTTCATGGGCACCCAAGCCAATAAAGTGACCGATACCTGCGAAGGGCAGAAGATATAGAGCAGGAACGAGATTAAGGCTGACACCGACCCAGGCAAAGGCTGCTAATTTTATACTCACCAGAACAGTCCAAATAACAAACAGGGTGTCACGAAACTCAAAAGGCTTAATGTGACGAAGAGCAACGGCAATAACCATTGGCCCGCCCACCAGTGATGTCCCGCTGATATAGGCACCAATTATCAAAAACACAATATCGAGTGTTTGACTGCTACTTTGTAGCGGGCGACCCAAGATGTAGGTCATGGAGTAACCAGCGATCAGCAAGAAAATAATACTATTCATCAGATCTGTCGGTAACACGATGAGACCGATGACGCCGGCCAATTTGGGTATAAACATAATCGTCAGCGCAAAGCGCACAAAGCGCCAGTTAATACGATGGACATCTGTAACAGGGTTGCATTCAGCATCAGGTGCTTTTTGTTTGCTAAGTAAGATAGTCAAAGGGGCAAAAAATAGTAAATGGATAGAGATGATAGGTAGAAAAAATACCGGATCATCGTGAATCAGTAGCAAAAAAGGGATGGTAAATAGTGCCCCGCCAAACCCTAGCCCAGAGCGCACAAAGCCACTCCAGGTAAAGACCACTGCAATCAGGACGTATTGGTACCAGTACAACTCCATTAGTGGTTGCAACCTTGGTCGCCGTGAACATGGCCATGGTCGGTCTCTTCTTTGGTCGCTTTTCTAATATCTACAATCTCGACCTCAAAGGTAAGGTTTTTCCCCGCGAGGGGATGATTCATGTCGACATCGACATTGAAACGTCCGACTTTAATGACCGTACCTGGCTTAACACCATTGTCAGTATTGACATGTATGGCTTTACCGATCGACAATTTCCCTTCGTGTTTAAGGTATTTAATGGGAATACGTTGTGTATTATTAACATTTCGTAAGCCATAACCCTCATTGGGGGCTACAGTAAAATTCCTTTTGTCACCTACTTCAGCCTTCGCGACTGCCTGCTCAAAGCCAATAATCATCTGCCCTCGACCATGAAGGTAAACCATTGGCTTTTTGTCATCGTAAGTTGAGTCAATCAATGCATTATTATCATCGGTGAGGGTATAGTGAACGCTAATAACGTGGTGGGCGGAAACGTGCATGGTGGACTCCTTTAGGGGGCGGGTATAATACATCAACCATGAGTCTCTCAGCGACTACCCAAGTTTTAATTTCAGTTGATCAAGACTAGGATAAGCAACATGTCATCGACAGATGGTCGAGAAAAATTAGAATCAGGCGAGCTAAGTGATAAGCAGTTTGTTGATATGGTTGGAGATGACATCCAGCCGTTGAGCGGCAAGGGTTCTGCGCATATGGCCAAGCCGGTCCAGATTACGCCAGGCGTTTTGGAGAGACGTAAAGCAGCACAGAAAGAGGTGGTTGCTGAGTCCAATATTCTTGATCCAGTGAGTATCATTGAGCAGGTAGATCCCCTTGCGTATCTAGAGTTTGTGAGACCGGGTGTTCAACATGGGGTGTACAAAAACTTACGCTTGGGGAAATATGAGATTCAATCGCGCCTTGATTTGCATCGGCATACCGTCGAGCAGGCCCGTAATGCGTTGTGGCACTTCGTCGACGATTGTCACAAACATGGGGTAAGGTGCGCTTTGGTGACGCACGGTAAAGGCGAAGGTAGAGAACAACCTGCCCGCCTGAAAAGTTGCGTTAATCATTGGTTGCGACAATTTGATCAGGTACTGGCTTTTCATAGCGCTAAAAAAACGCACGGAGGAGTCGGCGCTACTTATATTCTGGTTAAAAAAGATAGCTCCGCTCGCAGAGAGACTACAGATAAAATTAATCAAGCTAAGCGCATGAAACGTTGAGTCTACTAACGTCGCTTTGTGATCTTTTTCTGAAAGACTTAACGTAAGACGCTCATCGGTCAATAACCGTGCAGCGTTTGTCGCCACGTTGATTCGCTGTCTAGATCAGTCATTAAATAGTTATAGCAAAGGAAATTGCCATGTATCAGTTACTGTTTTTATTACTATTAATACCGACAGGCATTTGTAGAGCTGATAGCGAGATAATTAGATTTAAAATGTTTCTCAATGATCAAGAGGTTGGGCAACACAGCTTTACCCTGACTGAGGATGGGAGTGACCTTCGTGTTACTTCACAGGCCTCAATGGACTTTAAGGTATTGTTGGTTAAAAAAATTAAATATAGACATGTGGCCCAAGAAGTCTGGAAAGATGGCTGTTTGCAAAGTGTAGAAAGCTCTACCCAACGTAACAATAAAAGCACCACGATCAGCGCCAAAATAATAGCCGGCAAGTTTGTAGTGACCAGGGCGGGTGTTGACGTGAGTCTTAATGGCTGTATAAAAAGTTTTGCCTATTGGCGACCCGAATGGCTCGAAAGTGAATTCTTACTCAATGTAGAAACGGGTCAATACACGCCGATTACGAGTGAGTCACAACAGGACTCGAGTACGGGAATGACGCATAAAACGCTTGGACTAGCAAAGACCGATATCCGTCTGCAATATAGTGAATCAGGCGCGTGGCAATCATTGGAATCTGACGTGAAAGTTGCCGGGAAACTAAGATACGAACGGATCTATGAATCGGAGGGAGAATCAAATGCGAGTATTTAGAGTTACCTTACTCATCACAATGGTACTAACGGGTGTTGCCTGCAGTACGCCAGCGTCAATGCCTGTAGTGGATGCTGTGGACTTGAATCGTTTCATGGGTGACTGGTATGTGATTGCTAACATTCCTACTTTTCTTGAAAAGGACGCATACAATCCGATGGAATCGTACCAAAGGGATGCTGATGGCACTATTGCAACCACCTTCACCTTTAACGATGGTAGCCTTGATGGAGAGCAGAAGATCTATCGTCCGCGGGGCTTTGTCGCTGAGAATAGCAATAACGCGATTTGGGGGATGCAATTTATCTGGCCTATTAAGGCTGACTACAGAATTGTGTACTTGGATGACAATTACCAGCAAACAATTATTGGGCGTACCAGTCGTGACTATGTTTGGATTATGGCGCGGACAGCGCAAATTTCTGATGAAGACTATGGTGAGTTAGTATCCCAGGTGAGGTCGTTGGGTTATGACACTGCACTGTTACAGAAGGCAGCACATAAGATTGTAAAACGGCCTGCACCCTTGCAGGTGACAAGCTTTGAAAAGATTGAATACTCGGCAATTACTCGAGGAAAATCGGAGCTAATCGTTGTGCACAAGGGTAGGTATAGCTACTTTTTAAATGATAAAAAAGTACTCCAAACTCTTTTAACTAAGACCAATCTCAATGTCTTGGGAGCGATTTTAGCGGGCTTAGATGTGACTGCTATCGAGGATCTCCAGGCGCCTTCTAAACGCCATCAGTTTGATGGAGCCATGGTCACCTCATTAGCTATAAAGTCAGAGGGCAAAACACATAGGAGTGCGACATTTGATGATGACAATCCACCCGAAGAGCTTAAAGAATTGGTTAATTATCTTTTGGGGATGAGGTTGTAGGGCTGTCTTTCTAGTTGTCGATAAAAATTACTTGTTACGTAAATGACGCTTCGCCATTTGCTGATGAGAGCATCCAGCCACTATACTGCGCGCACCAAGATAAGTGGGCCATAAAATGTCGCTACAGAAAAATCAATTAGAGTCGAACAAACTGCAAAAACGTTTGCGGCGTAATGTCGGTAAAGCCGTAGCAGATTACCGCATGATTGAGGAAGGCGATCGAATTATGGTATGCCTCTCTGGTGGCAAAGATTCCTACGCGATGCTGGACATCCTTATGAATCTGCAGAAAAATGCGCCGATTCAATTTGAGCTCATAGCGGTTAACTTGGATCAAAAGCAGCCTGGATTCCCCGAGCATGTGTTACCTGCTTATCTTGATAATCTTGATATTGAATATCATATTTTGGAAAAAGATACTTACAGTATTGTCACCAGTAAAATTCCCGAGGGTAAGACCTACTGTAGCCTCTGTTCTAGATTACGACGCGGTACATTGTATGGTTTCGCAGAGCAAATTGGGGCAACCAAAGTTGCTTTAGGTCATCACCGTGATGATATTGTTGAAACATTGTTCTTGAACATGTTTTATCAGGGCAAACTTAAGGCGATGCCGCCTAAGTTGTTGTCAGATGACAAGAAAAATGTGCTGATTCGACCACTTGCTTACTGCCGAGAATCCGATTTAATTGAGCTGGCTGAACTTAAGCAATTCCCAATTATTCCATGCAATCTCTGTGGCTCACAAGCAGGCCTCCAACGCAATGCTGTAAAGGATATGCTGAAGCAGTGGGAGCGACAATTCCCCGGGCGTATTGATGCAATCTTTGGGGCGATTAAAAATGTAGCCCCTTCACAGCTTGCAGATACAGAGTTATTTAATTTTGCCGGTTTGACACGGGGAGTGCTAGACATAGACGAGAGCAAGCATGTTGAAATTGAATCCTTGATTCAGGCGATTAATGTTTAGATCTGCGATTGATATCCATTACCAGCACAAAGACCTAAAAAAACCTTACCCGTTGTTATTAAGTAATGCAATCTGAGGTTTGTTGGTAGCATATAGCGATGATGATAGGGCATAATTCAGCGCTGATTTGGCATGCATGGATCGGAGAAGTCTTAAAATAAAAACAACAGAAGTTGGTTATGAAATCTGCATTAATACATATTGGTCGAGTATTGCTGGCGCTGTATTTTCTGTTGCCGGGAATTAATAAGTTCGCCGCATGGGACATGCATGTGACGCTTATGGAAACCCATGGCATGATCATGGTTCCGGCGCTGCTGGCGATTGCCGGGATTATTCAAATTGGCGCGAGCATTTTTCTTTTGATCAATAAACAGGTTGTTATCTGTGCGCTTGGTTTAGCGGCGATGGTTTTACTTATTAACCTAAATTTACATGATTTTTGGAATGTTTATGAGGGTGTTGACGCCAAACATGAAATCCAGAATTTTGTTAAAAACATGGGGATATTTGCAGGCTTGTTGCTCTTAGCGGCAATCAACATGGGGCAGGCTAGCAGTGATAGCGAGGAATAAGCATGTCTGAATTGTCTGTGTCTACCATTGTAGCCTTTATGACCTATGTGGCTATCGTGCTCAGTATCGGCTTTTACGCGTACTTAAAAACTAAGAATGCCACAGATTATTTTCTGGGGGGGCGAGAATTATCACCTGTTGTATCAGCTATTAGCGCCGGTGCATCGGACATGAGTGGTTGGGTACTGCTAGGTTTGCCTGGGTATGCCTACTTGGCCGGATTAGAGGCGGCTTGGATATCTATTGGACTCGTCATCGGGGTTGCCGCAAATTGGATGCTGGTGGCCAAAAGACTACGTATCTACAGCGCGCTACTCGACGATGCTGTTACCTTGCCTACTTTTTTGCAACGGCGTTTTGCTGATAAAACGCCATGGCTGAAGGTAATTGCCAGTATCAGTATTTTATTGTTTTTCTTGTTTTATGTGGGATCTGGTTTGATCGCTGGCGGAAAACTATTTAATGAAGTGTTTGGATTCGACTACCATATAGCGGTATTTGTTAGCGTCACCTTGATTCTGGTCTATACCCTATTTGGCGGGTTTTTAGCCGTCTCTTGGACCGATGTTTTCCAGGGGCTGCTAATGTTGTTAGCGCTGGCCTGCGTTCCAGTTATGGTCATATCGCAGGCGGGTGGCGGCGGCGAATTTGCCTCTGGAATTAACCAAACAAACCCTGAGTTACTCAATATGTTTACTGATGCTAATGGAGATGCTCTAGGCCTGATGGTTATTGTTAGTACGATGGGTTGGGGGTTAGGTTATTTCGGGCAACCGCACATATTGGCTCGATTTATGGCACTGAGATCCGCCTCAGAGACCAGCAAAGCTGCCAGCATAGGCGTCTTTTGGGCAGCAGTATGTTATCTGCTCGCGATCATGGTGGGGCTTAGTGGTGTTGCCTATTTACCAGATCTATTGCCTGATTCAGAGAAAGTATTTATTGCCCTAACAGGCTTGATTTTTCACCCCTTCATTGCCGGTATATTGTTGGCGGCTATTCTTGCGGCCATTATGAGTACGGTGGACTCTCAGCTGTTAGTCTGTTCATCGTCTCTGGCTGAGGACCTATATCCGTTGATGGTTAAAAAACAGCTGACTACTGAAAATAGGTTGCAGATAGGGCGCATAGCCGTGGTTGTGTTGGCCCTCTGTGCAACGCTTCTAGCGATGCAACCAGACGGTAAGGTCCTTGATGTTGTCTCTTATGCTTGGGCAGGCTTGGGCGCTTCGGTGGGGCCGGCTATATTAGTCAGTTTGTACTGGAAGAAAATGACCTCATCAGGAGCTTTGGCTGGAATAGTGGTGGGTGGTCTGACAGTAATTGGTTGGTCTCAGCTAGAGGGTGGAATCTTTGATCTTTATGCTCTAGTGCCAGGATTTGTATTGTCTCTAATCACTATCGGGCTAGTTTCAGTCCTCGATAAAAAGCCTGAGAATCAGATAGTGGCTAGTCAGTTTAATCTTATGGAAGAGCAGGTGAGAAGCGCGTCGATTAAGTAACTGTCGCGCTAGAGTGGCGATTGTCGTCGACAATTAGCCACTTACATTTGTTCCATAACGTCGATGCCCAAAAGGTCTAGTCCACAGGCCAATGTTTCTGCGCTTAATGCACAAAGTTTCAGGCGGCTTTGTTGAACTTCTTTGGCTACACTGTCCTTTAACACGGGGCAGTGTTCATAGAATGTCATGAAGGCACTGGCTAGCTCGTACAGGTATGTGCAGAGTGAGTGCGGGTAGCAGTCTAGAGCGACCTGATCAATTATTTCCTCAAATTGGATTAACTTGAGCGCTAAGGCCCTCTCTTGGTTCTCAATGATATCGATCGATGCTGAAAGTGTTTTAGGGTTTATTCCCGCCTTGCGAAAAATGCTTGAAATTCGGGTGTAGGCATACTGCAAGTAAGGTGCCGTATTGCCTTCAAACGATAACATTGATTCCCAGTCGAAAATATAATCGTTGGTGCGTGTGATGCTTAGGTCCGCGTACTTTACCGCGCCAATACCAACCTTGTTAGCGACATCTTTAATTTGCTCTTCACTGAGGGTGCTGTTTTTTTCACGGACTAGTTTTTCAGCTCTCTGAACAGCCTCTACAAGCAAGTCGGCTAATTTTACGGTGCCACCACTCCGAGTTCTAAACGGTCGTCCATCACTTCCCATCATGGTGCCAAAGGAGTGATGTTCAAGGCTCACGTCCTGTGGGACATACTTGGCTTTACGCCCAGTAATAAATACCTGTTTCATATGTAAGGACTGACGTGCGTCTATAAAATATAGGATGCGGTTGGCCTGCAATTCATTAATCCGATAGAGAATGGCCGCCAAATCACTTGTCGCGTAGAGGAATCCGCCACCAGATTTTTGTACTATCATTGGAGAGGGGTTACCTTTTTTGTCAGCCAATTCAGGCAGAAATACAACCTTTGCTCCATCAGAGTCCACCGCTATGCCTTGATGGCTAAGATCGTCGACCACTGTTGCAAGAGAGTCTTTATAGGCGCTTTCAGGTTGGATATGAGCTTCAAGCAGTCCCACGTTAAGCTGTTGATAAATTTCTAAGCTGTGGGCGACTGATACCTTTATAAACTTCTGCCAGAGTCTATCGCAGTGTTTGTCGCCGGACTGCAGCTTCACTACGTACTCACGAGCCTTGTCCGCAAAATCTGGATCTTCATCAAAGTGTTTTTTGGACTGTCGATAAAACAGTTCTAGGTCGTTTAAAGCGAGCTCTGCTTGCTCTCCCTTACCTAAGTGTTCTTCTAGCTCGGCAATTAACATACCAAACTGAGTGCCCCAGTCACCCATATGATTTTGTCGTTTAACACTGTGCCCTTGATATTCAAGAACACGTGCTAGGGCATCTCCGATTATGGTAGATCGCAAATGCCCTACATGCATTTCCTTGGCAAGGTTCGGCGAGGAGTAATCAATGACGATCGTTTGCTGATCTTCCGGCGCAACTAGGTCGCGTTTCGTATGATTAAGACTTGTTGCTAAAAAGGACTTATTTAGATGGATGTTGATAAATCCTGGGCCTGCAATTTCCAACTTTTCAACGATACCCTCAAGGTCTAGGTGCTGAAGGATATTGGCAGCCAGATCTCTGGGGTTAGCTTTCATTCTTTTAGCTGCACCCATGGCGCCGTTAGCTTGATAATCACCAAATTGAGGTTTCCCGCTTAAGGCAAGCATGGGAGAGCAATCATCGGGAATACCTGCGGAACGCATCGCCGCCGTGAATCGCTGGGTAAGGAGCGCTTTTAATCGCATTTTTGATGATTCCTGTGTTCTGAAGTGCAACTGAACACGGATTGTAGGTTTCCTGCCGCAGAAAGCAAAGGGCAACTTGCAAAAACTCTACTTGTTGCTATAGTTTTTGTCGTTTGGTTACTCAAAAGAGCGTCCTAGCTGTAACAAAATTAAACATAGGATATAATCGCTAGCGCGAAGTTGGTTTTAAGGGTCAAAGGCCGCAAGATTAATTTGCCCACGACAAAATTACTCCTTTAAGGCAGAACAATGGAAGCAACTTTAATTGATCAAGGTCTTGATCTCATGCTGTTTGGGATGGGGACCGTATTTACGTTTCTTACTCTACTGGTGGGTGTCACCCACCTGATGTCGATGGTTGTTAATAAAATAGCGCCTGCAGAGCCAGATGCGTTGGCTGGAGCCTTGCCCCTTAATACCTCTGGGGCCGCCATCGATCCACGTATCGCAAAAGTAATTCAGGTGGCAATTGATAAGCACCGAGCTCGTTAGGCGGAAACTGTTAAATACTCGAACGCCAAACTCAGAAAGATAAATTTTTTAATTAGTTGGACATATTTATGCTCCCGAAAAAGACTGCACTAGGGATAACCGAAGTTGTATTGCGTGATGCCCATCAATCGTTGTTTGCCACGCGTATGCGAATCGATGACATGTTACCCATCGCTGGAAAGCTTGATCAAATTGGTTATTGGTCAATGGAGTCTTGGGGTGGAGCAACTTTTGACTCTTGCATCCGATTTTTAGGCGAGGATCCTTGGGACCGTATTCGAGAAATCAAAAAGGCCATGCCCAATACTCCTCAGCAGATGTTATTCCGGGGCCAGAATATTCTGGGTTACAGGCATTATGCAGACGATGTCGTGATGAAATTTGTTGAGCGTGCAGCTGTTAATGGGATTGACGTGTTTCGGGTGTTTGATGCGATGAACGATATGCGCAATTTAGAAACAGCTTTACGCGCGGTAAAACAGGTTGGCAAGCACGCTCAGGGGACAATTTCCTACACGGTGAGCCCTGTGCATACTCTTGAGTTATGGATTGACCAGGCTCGACAGATAGAGGATGCAGGAGCCGATTCAATTTGTATTAAAGATATGGCCGGATTGCTAACGCCTTATGTTGGCTTTGATTTGGTCACTCGCTTAAAGAAAGCGGTAGCCATTCCGATACAGCTTCATGCTCATGCCACCACAGGCTTATCAACGAGTACCATTATGAAATGTGTCGAGGCTGGCATTGATAATATTGATAGCGCTATTTCGTCAATGTCGATGACCTATGGCCACTCTGCTACAGAGTCTGTAGTGTCGATTTTTAAAGGTACTGATCGAGATACAGGTCTTAATATTGAAAAGTTGGAGGAGATAGCCGCTTACTTTAGGCCAGTGCGTAAAAAGTACGCAGAGTTTGAAGGCTCGTTAAGAGGCGTTGATTCGCGCATTCTTGTCGCCCAGGTTCCTGGAGGAATGTTAACCAACATGGAGGGGCAGTTGCGAGAGCAAGGCGCCGAGGACAAGTTGGATGAAGTGCTTGCTGAAATACCTAAGGTGCGTGAAGATTTAGGCTTTATACCGCTCGTTACTCCCACGTCCCAGATAGTCGGTACTCAGGCGGTGCTTAACGTACTAACTGGTGAGAGATATAAGACCATCACTAAAGAGACTGCGGGGGTTTTGCGTGGCGAATATGGTGCTGCGCCAGCGCCAGTGAATGCTGAGCTGCAATTACGAGTGCTTGATGAGGGTGAGCAGGCGATTACCTGTCGCCCTGCCGACAATATTGAGCCCGAGTTAGATAGCTTAAGAGCCGAAGTGATAGGCCTCGCTCAACAGAATGACTTTATGCTGACCTCGGGTGAGGGTGAGATCGATGACGTGCTCACTTATGCACTTTTCCCCCAAGTAGGGTTGAAGTTCTTGCAGCATAGAAATGACCCGAACATGTTTGAACCTATTCCTACAGGCAGACCTGCCGCTCAAGTGAGCGGGGCAGGTGATGAGGCCTATACCGTTGAGGTGGAAGGGAAATCTTATCATGTTACTGTTGCCTCAGGTGGCAATGTCTCATCGATCAAAGAGTCGGGTGCCCAACCAGCCGCAGTCGCGCAGTTGGAGTCTGCCGCTAATGCTGTTCCAGTCAATGCTCCGTTAGCGGGCATGATTGTTAAGGTGCTAGTGCAGCCAGGCCAAGCTGTCGTCGAAGGTGAGTCGATTATAGTCTTGGAAGCCATGAAAATGGAAACCTCTATCAGTGCGCCTAATGCAGGAACCATTGTCGCTATAAAAGTGCAAAGTGGTGATAGTTGTGCTGTGGGTGACCTCCTCGTGACACTGGCTTAAAGGGGGCTCGCTATGGAAAATATGTATAGCTTGTGGGCGAGCTCGGGCCTTGCGCAGATTCAATTGGGTCAATTAGTGATGATGGCTGTCGGGTTATCATTGTTGTTTTTGGCCATTCGGAAGGGTTTTGAACCGCTTCTTTTGGTTCCCATTGGATTTGGTACTATTTTAGCCAACATCCCGGGCGCTGGGTTTGATGCCGCCCCAGTATATGATGCTCTTGGTCATATGCAGAGCCCAGGCGGGCTACTTTACTATATTTATCATGCGGGTATTGAAACAGGCCTGTTCCCTCTGATTATCTTTATGGGGGTGGGGGCTATGACTGACTTTGGACCTTTACTGGCTAACCCCAAAACCTTATTGCTTGGCGCGGCCGCTCAGGTAGGTATTTTTACGACTGTGCTTGGTGCCGTTGGCTTGAGCTATTTTGGTATCTTAGACTTTAGCATTCGTGATGCTGCTTCAATCGGCATTATAGGCGGCGCCGATGGACCAACCGCTATTTTTGTTACCAGTAAATTATCACCAGATTTATTAGGTCCTATTGCTGTGGCAGCTTATTCTTATATGGCCTTGGTGCCGATCATTCAGCCACCGATAATGCGGGCTCTCACGACACCGGCAGAACGCCAGATCGAAATGGTGCAGTTAAGGCCGGTCAGCAAGTCTGAGCGAATCGTATTTCCATTAACATTACTGGTGCTCGTGGCCTTGTTGTTGCCAGATGCCGCACCGCTATTGGGTATGTTTTGTTTTGGCAATCTCATGCGTGAATGTGGTGTGGTTAATCGTCTTAGTGATACCACTCAAAACGCCTTAATAAACATAGTAACAATATTTTTAGGTTTAGGTGTCGGCTCAAAAATGAGTGCTGAAAAATTCCTGAATCCGGAGACCATGGGTATTTTAGCCTTGGGTGCCGTTGCGTTTTGCATTGGCACAGCGTCTGGAGTGTTGATGGCTAAGCTCATGAACGTCGTATCCACCCACAAGGTTAATCCATTGATTGGCGCAGCTGGCGTATCAGCCGTGCCGATGGCGGCGCGGGTGGCAAATAAGGTGGGTCTTGAGTCCAACCCCCAGAACTTCCTATTAATGCATGCCATGGGCCCGAACGTTGCGGGCGTCATTGGTTCGGCGGTAGCCGCCGGGGTGATGATAAACTTAGTTGGGAACATGTAGTCTTATGAAGCCTGTCGAACAAGCCATAGTGAATAAACTCTCCAGAGACTTAGATCCTAGCACTCTTGAGGTGACCAATGAGAGTTTTATGCACTCGGTTCCAGAAGGCTCGGAAAGTCATTTCAAACTTGTAGTGGTCAGTGAAAAGTTTGAAAGCAAAAGATTGGTTCAACGTCATCAAATGATTTACGCCTTGCTGCGCGACGAATTGGCAGGCCCAGTCCATGCTCTAGCGATTCATACTTACACCTCTAAAGAGTGGCAGGCAAAAGAAGGAAGTGCACCTGATTCTCCAAAATGCCATGGTGGGTAGTCATTCACTTTAAGGTTTAGAGAAAGGCTTCTGCTCATCCTTTCGCTAAATTATACGGTTTACTGATTCTGCCGGCAGTTCATCGCATATAAATCCCTGTTCACCGAATTGTTCTGGAGGTTGCCGCCGCGGGGGCAGAGAATCGGACGGTCAATACCTTTCAGCCTGTGCTGGAAGAATAATTAAAATCTTAGTCAGGGGGAGTTATGCGTTCGCAAACAATCGTTAGTAATCTGGGTTGGTTCCAAGCTTTTTTCCAAGCCAAACATTTTAGTGCAATTCTTGCACTCTCATTTTCATTGATCTTGTCAGCCTGCGGTGGCGGTGGTGACAGTGTCACGGAAAATGACTTGGTTGATCCAGGCTCCGATGGAGTAGCGCCTGTGTTGGTCAGCGTATCTATCCTTCAACAGCAAGAAAAGAATTCGAGTCCCGATGGCGTGGCTAAATTAGGTCAGTCGATCAAAGTTGATTTTACGGCCTCTGAAGCATTGATGACCCCTGAGGTTACGATTAATGGTGTATCAGCATCCCTAGAAGGGAAAATTGGCGACTGGTCAGCTTCTCGTCAAATGACTGACTCCGACGTGGATGGTTATGTAACGTTTAACATTTCATTCAGCGATACCAGTGGTGAGGTCGGAGTAGATGTCTCTGAAACAACCGATGGTAGCCGTGTACAGTATTGTGCCGAGGGTTGCGTTGCCCCAGTCGAAGATCCTCTCGTTGGTGATTGGATGCTTGACGGAGCCGGTGCAGCCGGTGTTGGGCCAACCCCCGGAAACATGGACTGGTGGTCAGCCGATGCGGCAGCCGTTGAAACACGGGCATGCTGGTTTGATGACGTGTTTTCCTTCACTAAAGCAGGATCGTTCTCTAATGTCATGGGCGAAGAGACTTGGCTAGAGACCTGGCAGGGTGCTGATGCTGAAAGCTGTGGAACCCCGGTAGCGCCTCACGATGGTAGTGCAGATGCAACTTGGGTATGGGACGAAGCGGCAGGGACCCTAACGATTAATGGTAAGGGCGCTCATTTAGGCTTAGCTAAAGCAGTTAATGGTCAGGAGTTATCTGATCCAGGTGCTGCTCCAGACTCCATTACCTATCAAATTTTAACACTTACTGCAGATGGCATGAACTTGACCGTCACGGTTGAGACCGCATCGGGTGTTTGGTGGACATTTAACTTGGCTAAAAAGCCAGTGTCGCCGTTTGTAGGAAGCTGGCCCCCGGAAACATGGACTGGTGGTCTGCTGATGAAGCGGCTGTGACTGCGCGCGCCTGTTGGTTTGATGATAGCTTTGTATTTGGAACTGACGGATCTTTCTCTAACGTTATGGGCTCTGATACTTGGGTAGAAGCTTGGCAGGGTGGTGCTGATGCTTGTGGCGCACCTGTAGCGCCTCACGATGGCAGTGCTGTAGCGACCTTTAGTCACGATGAGGCAGCGGGAACACTAACAATTAATGGTAAGGGCGCTCATTTAGGCTTGGCAAAGGCTGTTAATGGTCAGGAATTATCTGATCCCGGTGCAGCTCCAGATTCTGTTACCTATCAAATTTTAACACTCACCGCTGATGGCATGAACTTAACAGTTACTGTTGAGACAGCATCAGGCGTTTGGTGGACATTCAACTTGGCAAAAGTACCGCCATCGGTACTTGCCGGTAATTGGCGATTAGACGGTGCTGGGTCTGCGGGTGTTGGACCAACCCCCGGAAACATGGACTGGTGGTCAGCCGATGCGGCAGCTGTTGAAGCACGCGCGTGCTGGTTTGATGATCGGTTTACCTTCGGTGAAGATGGCTCCTTTAACAATGTGATGGGTTCTGAGACTTGGCTGGAAACGTGGCAGGGTGCAGATGCTGAAAGCTGTGGAACGCCAGTAGCGCCTCATAACGGAAGCGCCGCAGCGAGCTTTATTCATGATGAGGTAGCTGGGACCTTAACAATAAACGGTAAGGGTGCCCATTTAGGTCTAGCTAAAGCGGTCAATGGTCAGGAACTATCTGACCCCGGTGCTGCGCCAGATTCTATTACCTATAACATACTGACACTAACGGCTGACGGTAATAACTTGACGGTTACTCTTGAAACAGCATCAGGTGTTTGGTGGACTTTCAATTTAGTGAGGGTTCCTGATTCAGCGCTTGCTGGAAGCTGGTCTTTAGACGGCGCCGGCTCAGCGGGTGTTGGACCAACCCCCGGAAACATGGACTGGTGGTCAGCCGATGCGGCAGCTGTTGAAGCACGCGCCTGTTGGTTTGATGATACTTTTGAGTTTGGTGATGACGGCTCATTCTCTAATGTAATGGGTTCAGAAACTTGGTTGGAAACGTGGCAGGGTGCCGCTGCTGAAAGTTGTGGTGCGCCAGTTGCGCCTCATGATGGTAGTGCCGCAGCGACCTTTAGTCACGACGAGGCTGCAGGGACCTTAACCATAACCGGTAAGGGTGCTCATTTAGGCCTAGCTAAGGCAGTCAATGGCCAGGAACTCTCTGACCCAGGCGCAGCGCCAGATTCTATTACATACAACGTTCTTACACTGACTGGGGACGGCAATTACCTGACGGTTACTGTTGAAACAGCATCAGGTGTTTGGTGGACCTTTAACCTAGTTAAGAATGCCTCTGGTGGCACAGATCCAGTAGACCCAGTAGATCCAGTAGATCCAGTAGATCCAGTAGATCCAGTAGATCCAGTAGATCCAGTAGATCCAGTAGGTTCAGAGTTGGTAACGAATGGCGATTTCCAGTCTGGTTCAACAGGTTGGACTGGCGCTGATACTGCGGTTCTTGCGCACTTTGAAGTCGACGTAGTAAGTGCGGGTGATGTATGGTCTGTTAATTTAAGTCAGGTGATGACTTTAGTGGCTGATACAGCATATGAAGTATCGTTTAAAGCGAAGGCATCGGTAGCACGCACAATGGTTGCAGGTCTTGGTTTGAACCATGGTCCCTGGAATGCTGCCACAGAAACAGTATCCCTTACCACTGAATGGCAAACATTCACCTATACGATAACCACCGCTGATGCAGACGGTGTTGTTTTTGGTGATGACGACAGCCGCGTCTTGTTTGATATGGGTGGCGAAGTTGGTACTGTCTCGATTGATGATGTTAGCGTAAAGCTAGTCTCTGATGGCGTCGAGTTACTAACAAATGGTGATTTCAGTAATGGTTCAACGAGTTGGTCCAACGCTGACACTGCAGTTGTGTCTTACTTTGAGATCGACGTAGTAGCTGCCGGCAATGTATATGATGTTAACTTGAGTCAGACGATGACTTTAGTGGCTGATACCGCTTATACCGTATCGTTTAAAGCGAAGGCGTCAGTCGCACGCACGATGCTTGCCGGTCTTGGCTTGTATCATGATCCCTGGACAAATGTCACAGAATCAGTAGCTCTGACCACTGAGTGGCAAACATTTAGCTATACCATTACCACGACTGGCTTTGGTGATGATAACAGCCGTGTCTTGTTTGATATGGGTGGCGAGGTAGGAGCTGTATCGATTGATGATGTGAGTGTGACCACTGAATCAGTAGATCCAGTAGATCCAGTAGATCCAGTAGATCCAGTAGGCGGTGATTTGGGGACTGGCAGTGATACGACGTTGAACGTTGGTGAGGTGATTAACTTTAACTCAACTACCGTTGGTATTTATGCTTTGGATGACTTTGGTAACAATGTGAGTACATTGGTTGCTGATCCAACCGATGCGACCAATACCGTTGTTTCGGTTATTAAAGGCAGTGAAACTTGGGCGGGTACTACGATCGCCAGAGGTCTTATTGTTTATCCCATCACAGCGACAGAGACTGTGATGACTGTTCGTGTATATTCTCCAGAGGTGGGTATTACGGTCAGGCTGAAGCTCGAAGAGTCAGGTGACAATACTCACACGGTTGAAACGGATGCGGTGACAACTGTTGCCAATGCATGGGAAACATTAACCTTTGACTTCAGCAACCCAGCCACTAACGACGGGAATCCAACTAATCCGCTTCATCCTGAATATGTGTTTGATACGTTGTCTATCTTCTTTAACTTTGGTTCAGTTGGGTCATCAGAGACTTATTACTTTGATGATGTGACGTTTGTGGGCGCCCCTGTGAGTGCTGCAGTTGCAGTGACGGCAGCGGATTTGGTCGGTAACTGGAAGCTTGCTCCAGTTGCTGGCGCTCTGGCAGTTGGTGAGTCGGCCGACAACCTCAGTTGGTGGTCTAGTACTGACGCGGACGCGACCACTCGTGCTTGCTTGTTCGATGATGTTTATACGTTTGGTTCAGATGGTTCATTCTCTCAGGATATGGGGACTGAGACTTGGGTCGAGGCATGGCAGGGAACTGATCCTGAAGGTTGTGCAACACCAGTTGCGCCGCATGATGGCAGCTACACAGATGGAAC
>LWDU01035207.1_pt1 | contig 64070 bp, 61 predicted proteins | sample 727161 | NCBI WGS metagenome assembly LWDU01 (sample SAMN04566230, study PRJNA314399) | hydrothermal vent metagenome | isolation source: deep sea hydrothermal plume seawater | place: Mexico: Gulf of California, Guaymas Basin | collected 2004-07-11 | reverse complement strand
TGGCAACGGTAGCGGCACTTCCAAAGATGCATTGAGAACCTCCATAGCCAGTTTTGCAACCAGTCGATCTGCTCCTTCTGCGAGCGGAGACAGGATCAGGAAATGATGCTCTGGGTATCTGTCTCTTAACCCCTCCAGCACATCAACGATCTGGATAATGAGTTTTTCGTTATCAACATCAACTTTATGCAATCGGTGGCCAGAGACACCGATAACAAAAATAGGTTGATAGTAGTGGCCCGTATTTTTTGCAAAATGGGTTGGTTCAGCCATGGTTTCACGGATCTGTTTATCTACCTGTGCGGTTGACAACTCGTCCCACTGAACCAGATGCGGGTTGATTTTAGCTTCTTCAAGCCTTTCTTTGCCGTACTGCCAGCCATCATTGATTCTCTCGTTGAGCCAACGATTGTGATCCATCAAAGTGAGAACGGTCGCTTCCCGCTCTGACAGAACAGGAGTCAGCAAACGTTGGCCAGTCATCCGGTATCGAATTGATCTAAGCCGAATTTCAAGATGATCTGCTTTTGTCAGGTTCTGTTTTCTGTCCCATTGTGGTAGTTCGTTCCAATCCTGGGCAGCAAGATGCCTACGAGGATCCTCGTCCGCCTGGGACTCCAGATACCCTGCATGGATGGATCGTGCCAGTTCATCCAGATTATCAGTAAGAATGTTGTCCGCATGAAGCACCTGATCCAACATCCCAAAGGGATACAAACCGTCCGGGATCTCAGGGTCACCTGTATTGGACTCCAACAATTGAGCAAGGCCGCTGGACTGCTGCATCCTGACAAGAATCGGCGCATTACTGAACTTTCTGTCCAACAAAGCAGTACGCAACATCAGTGCAATATTAAGATTTTCCTCGTCATTATCCCTGCAAATAATATGTTGCGTGATTGACGGCAGGCGCTCTCCTACATCCCCGGCAAAAACATGAGGACCAAATGAAGATTGCTCGATGAATTCAAAGTCACAGATTTTGGATATGTATGGGTATTCAGAATGCAGCCTCTCTTCCTTATTCTTCGCATCTTCATCAAATATGGTGAAACGTAGCCTGCTTGAGTTCGCATATTGACAAAGCAGGGCTGCCTGTATCACCAGTTTCAATGCAAGTCGCCTGAACCCATAGATGGCTAGATGTACCTGTTCGTGGCCAGCAACATCTGCAAATATCTCCGGTGGATACTCTTTTAGCAGGCGTCTGGCACTTAAATCATAAACACTGAAAAAGGAGATGTCGGTACTTGGATAGTCAGAGAAAAATTTCGGATAAGTGTCTAGCTGATGCGCAAGACCAATCTCATTCAGATGAATCTGTATCCGCACACGACGTTGCACACCAACTTTATCTCTTACATAGTCGCGAGCTTTGATCGCGAATTCTACATTAACGCCATCATTACCAGTGAACGCTATAAGATTAGATGCCCCTTTGAGGTTAATCAGGGCAAAGATACCATCTTTGAATATATCGCCGACAACAACGCGGACACCAAGCTCTCTGGCACGACCGATGAGGATATTTTCTGGCTCACGCTCAACCACCACAACTTTGCTTTTGTTCTTACAGGTTCGCATGAACTGCCAGCTTTTATTCCCCAGTCCGACCACCACTATATGCTCGGTATAAAATCGAATAAAAAAATTCACGAGGGAGATTCTTATATTGGTAGCAAATACGATGATAAGACCAAACACAGCGGCAAGTGGAGCAAAAAACCTAACGAATTGAATCTGCCACGGCACCTGCTCCAGTTCCATGGTCCATTCTCCTGCGAAGAAAAACAGGAGATAGATTTTGTAAGCAGAATTCAGGAAGTTGGCCGTAAGATTGTCTGGCGAAATGATGTACTGTCCCCACATACCAATGATGGCGAGCAGTACTACAACAATCCATACAGCAGATTTCTGAAACATAATAGTCGTTTATATTCTTTATCAGACCATCAGTTTATCTCGCCTGATGAGTAAGTTAAAGCAAGACAGTGATACCATGTTCATTGTACGAGCCAGCAAAATCGACCGTTCGTTCAGTCACGGTGGTTCCTGGCTTCATGGCCGCGGGTCGCATGGAGAAAATTATGTCAGACAACTGGATTGATGCAGAATCTTGCGGCCCAAAGCATCGATTAACAAATGGTCAAGTAGATCAGTGGCGTACCGCCGGATTTACTTTTGTCAACGGACTATTTCCAGCGAGTTTGATCAATCAACTCACAACTTCAGCAAAAAAAACATTCCCATCACCCGATTCTGACGATGCGGTGAGATACACCAATTTTGGGAGCGGTAGCCAATTAATCTTTCCCTCCCGGGTTGATTCCCTCAACCGGGTCACTCTCCATGAAAAACTCCTCAGCACAGTGGGGGAATTGTTATCTGAACAGGTCGAGAATTTGCGACTAACCCAGTCTGATCTTTGGCCCAAATACAGCCGACAGGAAAAGACCGGCATCCAGGATAATTCGGATCAACGGATTCACGTCGACTACCCCAATCATACCCTGGCTCACCCCACTCCCTGGCACAAACCTGAAGCTGTGGAAATGATTCTATATTTATCAGATGTTGAGGAAACCGGAGGGCCAACCGCAGTCGTCCCGCGCGAGGGAGCAGATGATGTGGCATATCGCTGGCCAATTATTGATTCGCCGGGTATTGGCGATCTTCGATATATCAATGACAAAACAAGTGCTGAAGCCTATTTTGCCTCAGCTCGACCTGAACTCGCTGATTGGCGCCAACATTTATACGCCAGGGAGAAATACGTTAATTTTAAGCCAGGGGATATACTATTGTACCGTCATGATACCTGGCATCGCGGCACCCCCATGAAGCCCGGAGCACTGCGTCTGGTGCAGAACCTCACCTATCGAAGAGCAAGCTGCGAATGGATCAGCACTTTGCATACGGGTTGGGCCTGGAGCGCCTATAGAGATGATAAGTTCCTGGAAAAACTCATCGCTCGCAGCAGTCTACTTCAAAGGGCGGTGTTAGGCTTTCCACAGCCTGATTCAGACTACTGGTGCGAAGAGACAATTGCGGCAATCGAGGCACGCTACGGAATGTTCGGTATGGATATGACCCCCTATCGCGAGGGTCTTGCTAAATCAAGCGTGGCATGAGAAGAATGTGAGCGTTGAGTTGAGAGGGGTGCGCTTCCAGAGCATTGAGCCGGGGGCGCCGAGCCCTTTGCGACCACGGGTGTGCTCAGGAAGCGCACCCCTCTCGACTCGATGCGGATTGGTCAAAACGCAAGCTCCACTCGAAAAAAAACTTTTATTTTACGGGTACACCATGCCCATACACATTAATCGCCCTGTTGAACGGTGCCGTTTCATTTACATCATATTCAGATGGGTGTTTTCTAGCCGTTGATAATAGTTGAACTGACGCCTGATCCAATACGCCACCGATGATTTCCCTGTCTCCAGCATCAAGCTCTCTGTAGGCCACTTGCAGCGATTCGAGGCACCAGACCCGATAACGTGAAACGGACAAGGCCGTGTAAATTTGTCCCTGGATAACACCATTGAATCGTGTTTTACCCTGCCCGTAGGCATCTGCGTTTAAATCCAGGTGTGCCAGGTGTGTCTCGCAGATTTCCTGCAACAGTGGGTTCAAGTCGGCTGGTATGCCTTCTGCAAATTCCTCGGATGTGTTTCCTTCTTTGGCATTCCAAACCCTGGTTATCCAGTCATAAACGCCCGGCGCATCATTACGCATGATCTCAACGGGCGTGGGGTCTTGCCCAAAATGCCTCAGCATGGGACCCATCAAAGCTATATCTGCCAGTGTCGGTGCCCGTCCCAGTACAAACGGCCGTTGAGAAAAAATGGCTTCCAACAACGATAACGATTTTCTGTAAGTCCTTTCAACATGGCCCCAGGTAATGTTTGATACGCCATCGCCAGTCACAAAAGCATTTCGCTGCCGACGCTGTACGATCAGCCGCTTCACCGTTCTCGGTAACCATATATGCCCCATCAGCTCATCCACAATGATGCTCGACAGTAATTCGCGGTCATGACGGTAACTCCATCTAAAATGCATGGCGGGTCGCCACAACCATTCATCCGCATAGTCTTCGATCAGCAGACTGACGAACCTGTGGAGTGGATTCGTCGGGATGACCTGAGGTCCTGGAAACGCCGATTCAAGAAACTTGAAAATAGGTGTTGTATCGGACAGCCAGCGGCCATCGTCCAGTTTCACCACCGGCATTTGCATGGCACCGGTATTTTGGATGATTTCACGAGCATGTAGGACGGACGGGATCCGCTGGTACTCAATACCACGGTACCGCAGGTAAGCTTCCAACTTACCGGTGAAATATGAAATCTTTGAGCCGTAGACTTCCAACATCTGCTGTGTCTGTCTTCCTATTTTCGGCCTGGCCACCAACTGGCAATTGTCGTCGGGTAGAGCGCTTGCGCCTTCTTCATGCCCTCATCCATTTCCTCGGTTAATGGTGGGTCTTCGGTGTGTGGTAGCGGCGACGCACCCTCAACGGGATCGAGATACTCCAGTTTTATACTCAGCAGCACATCTCCAAAATCATGACCTTCATGATGATCCGAGTTTTGATGCCTGAAAAATGACCATTTGTCTTTGAATGCGAGCAGACAGTAGTAGAAGTTTTCCTTCTGGCCTTTGAAATACTCATATCGCAACACTCCGGATTCTTCGGCAAACGTTCGCGCAACCATATCTTGCATAATAGCCTCGAATTTCTCCTCCTTGCCGGGTTTGATTTCTATATGAGCCAGGATAGTAGTCATGTATAACTCCTCTTTAAATTGTCCAGTTCCAAATCCAGCTCCAGTAGAGCCTCGTCAAAATAGTTTTCGCCAATCTTTAAAGCCCGTTTTTCAATTCCATAGCGGGTAAAGCCGAGTGATTTGTACAAGGATGAAGCTTCGACACTTGTACTTACAACAGAGAGTTTGAGACCCACTAATTCCGGCACCTCGCGAGCCATGCGAATGAGGACAGTCATCAGTTGACGCGAAACTCCTTTACCCCTGTAGCCTGGGGTTACGTACATCTGATTTATCTCCGCCTTATGTCGCATCTTGATCCCACCCAGGCGTCTTAAGCTGACTATTCCAGTTAACTGCTGATCGTCAAACGCGCCGAGCATAAAATGATCAATATCGTCGACGATAAAATGCCCTAACTGTTTCAATGAACGTGCCTTGCTCTCCTCATAGTCAGATCCGAATGCCTGTGGAGAGACCCGCAATGCCTCCAGGCGGATGCCTCGATAATCTTCAAGGTCCGCTGAAGTTAATCTTCTTATCAACACTTTCTTATTAACACTTTCTTATTAACACTTTCTTATTAACATAGTGATGCCTTGTCTGTTTACCGGCAAGCCAGTTACCTCGATTGTGACTATAATCTGCCTTTTTACACCACCGTGACAGACTTATGGAAGACCGCTGGTTGAGTTGGGCAAAACGTTTACAGGCAATTTCATCAACTGGCCAGTTTTTTGGTGCCAGCGACTTTGATAAGGAACGATATGATGAAATATTCAAAATTGCCAACGGTATGTTAGCAAGCCTGGGCAACGTACCCATGCAACAGATTGCCGGCCTCGTTCCTGACGCAGGGGAAGGTTATGCCACACCAAGAGTCGATGTGCGCGGTGCCATCTTCAGAAATCAGCGGATTCTTCTGGTACAGGAGAAGCTGGATGGCCTATGGACCTTGCCTGGGGGATATGCGGATGTCGGTGCCAGTCCTGCAGAAAATATCGAAAAAGAAGTCCTGGAGGAAGCCAACATAGCGGTAAAAGCGGTAAAGCTCTTTGGTGTTTTTCATAAATCCCGACATGAGTATCAACAGGACGCGCGCGACTTCTATAAGCTGTTTTTTATCTGTGAACCATTAGATGATTCTGAACCTGAACCTGGTGCAGAAACACAGGCTACAGGCTACTTCGAACTTTCAAAGCTGCCTCCCTTGTCAAAAGGTCGGGTGATAGAAAAACACATTCGTCTGGCATACGATTATCTGGACACTCCGAATCTTGCCACCGTATTTGACTAGGAGGCTGAGGACTCTTTAGGAGTAACTCACACCCATACCTGCCCTGACATCATTATTAACGCCATAGGGTGCAATTGGGTACCGCAGGCCGTTCCTGGAGAGCGCTTCGAGGCCCGCAACAATTTTTGGCAGGTATTTCGGCGGTAAAGCCATCAACAATTCGTCATCCATAACACCACCGTAACGGCGTTCTGCAAAACAGGGAATCGACAGGCTGGGCTCACCTGTTTTTAGCGCTCTGCCCCAGGAATCTGCGCAGGCTGATTCACCGACACAAGTAAAGTCCAGTTTCTTGTATCCCACCCATTGCAACCCGTTGATGAACAAAATCATTTGCGCCGGGGTTGCATAGATCAGGCATATATCGGGTGGGTCAAGTCTTCCCGATGCCAGGGGACTGACCGCCATGGCCTCATGCTGACCGTATTCGGGAACATCCATCGCCGCCTGATGGGCCGCGGCATCTTCAGCCGACCCATACCAGACACCGTTCATTCGATCACCTGATAGCCAGTTCTCACTTCTCGGATGTAGCCCGATGACAGTTCCGCATTGAGCACCCACCAGATCATCCATGGTTATACCCACAGTCCAACCATTGCGACAGGCCTGGCCAATGATCTGGTCAGTGGTATGAATGTCCTTGGGTCTTCGAATTCTGGGAATGGTTTCCATCTCCTGGCGAGTCTTGAACATTTTCAGACCAATAGGCGTCGCTCTTAATCGAAGTAGTTTGTTGAGATCGGCAACAATAGCGGGAAAATCGAACGTGGTTTCATCAGTGGCAATAACAGACATGGCAACCCCATTAGGTAATTTCAGGACAAAAAAAAGCGGTGATCAACACCGCCTTCAATACTACTGCTATTTAGGGGATAAAAGCAGTCAAACCTGTGAAAACTCCAATTGGTCCTGCATCTTTTTAAAGGACGCTTTCTCGATCTGGCGAATCCGTTCCATCGATACGCCCCATTTTTCGCTGAGTTCCTTCAGACCGGCTTTCTGATTAGACAACCAGCGACTCTCAACGATATCGCGTGAGCGATGATCCAACATGCGCAACGCCCTGCTGATTCCGGCGGTTCGAATATCTGCAATTTCTGCATCGGCAGCGACACAACCCGGATCTTCTTCAATACCGTGGGTTAAATAGGTTGCTGGTCCGGCCATCGGCTCCCCGTCCATGTCATCGGCCGAATTATCATAGCTCTCATCAAAGTTACCCAGACGAGACTCCATTTCACGCACTTCTTCGGGTTTAACCTTCAAATCATTGGCTACCTGCTCGACCTCTTCGGCGTTAAACCATCCGAGCCGGGCTTTGGCTTTTCGTAAATTGAAGAACAGTTTGCGTTGCGCCTTGGTAGTGGCAACCTTCACAATCTTCCAGTTCTTCAGTATGTATTCGTGAATCTCCGCTTTAATCCAGTGTACTGCAAACGTAACCAGTCGAACCTCATGATCAAGGCTGAACTTCTTAACTGATTTCATCAGTCCGACATTGCCCTGTTGCACAATATCCTCAAGGGGCAGCCCATATCCGGCGTAACTGCGTGCGATGTACGCCACATATCTTAAATGGGAGAGGACAATTACCCTGGCAGCATCCAGATCATTGAATTCCTGGAATTTCTTAAACAAGTCCACCTCTTCGTCACGGCTTAACACGGGAATTTGCTGTACGGAATCCAGATATCCGGTCAAGCTGGCTGTGCTTAACACGGGCATTAGGGTTGGCATACTGATGGTCGTCGCGGTCATCTATTTAAACTCCTGAACTTCCCTGGATCTGTTATTTCATACACCTGTTTGGGCAACAAAATCCTACTTAAGTTCCATATTTGTGGGCAATCGGAGCCTTTTCAAGGCGTAACTGAGTATTTTTTTACACTCTGCAAGTTATTGATATACTTATAGTAATTTGTTGACAGACAACCGGCACCGGAATATTTGACAACCCGTGTTGACACAATGCTAGTGTAGTGCCCTGTATAGATGGCATTCATGCAAATTGCAGAGAAAATCATGGAACCGCTGACACGAGCACAAATACAGGATCTGTTCCGCAGCGAAAGACAGAAACCCCTTATCCCCGGTCTTAGCAATGTTGACTGGGGTGTCCTCGACTACTTTGGTTGGGTACATCCTGACGGCCAGAGGGGTTACGTTGTCATGCCACTTGCCAGTAGTGACGAGTTTAGAGGCATTTTGTTACGTCGCGCTGCATCAGAGTCAAGTAAACCGCGATTAGAGATGTGCAGCTGGTGTAATCATGTTCACAAGGCCAACGGCACGGCGATGTTCAGTGTCGTGGTAAAAGGATCAGACGAGCGCAGGACCATCGGTAATCTGATATGCCGCAACCTGGATTGCAGCCTGCGAATTCGTAATCTGGCCTCGGACCCTCCCAGCTACATGACCGAGTCGATCCACCTGGATCACAAGATACAAAGATTACAAAATTCGATCTATCGCTGGTTGTACCGATCAAATGCCTTGTATCAGGTTTAGCTTGCCTGGATGCTACAATCTGCCGATATCCATCGGAGAGATCTGAAATATGCCAGCGTTACAATCCAACGCGCTCAAGTTTAACCCGAACGATGCAGCACTGACTGAAGTGGCCACTTACCGTCGACGTATACACGCAAACCTGGATCGTGTCTGGGAAAACGTGCTCGACTGGGAGCATCTCCCCTGGCTACACAATTCCAGCTTTGATTATGTGGGGATCGATGAATGTGGCAGCTGGGGTTGGAGAACATGGTCCTCAGCCGACAAATCCGGCCATATTGAACTCTGCGTCGATAAGCCAAACTCCCAGTATGTTGCCCGCTCCTATAAGCAAGGGCAGCAAATTTCTGAAATCTGGACACGATTGATACCCGAAGATGACGAAACAGATATTGAAGTTTCATTCTCGGTACCTGACCTTGCTCCCGAATCAAAGGGTAAACTGGGGCAAATCTACCTGAAGCTCTATACCCAACTCTGGGACGAGGACGAATCAATGATGCAGGAGAGACAACATCAGTTAACGCACCGTGAAGCTGGCCCGAACCAGGTTGAACTCGGCTCACTACTGGCGCTGCGTGACCGACTGCCTCTAACGGTAAAACTGGGGCATAGAGACTGGTTGATCCGGGAACAGCAGCAGAAGATGGTTGTTCATGCCGCAGTATGCCCTCATTCATTGGGTCCCCTGACTGCAGATCTTGACAACGACAGGGTGACTTGTCCATGGCATGGTTACACATTTGATGTTATCTCGGGGGATTGTGTCCATCCCTACCATGCGCAATGTCGCCTGCCGTCACCTCCGAGTTTACATACAGATCCCGACAGCCAGACCATCATTCTCAAAATGTAGATCATGCCTGAACTACCTGATCTGACAATCTACCTGGATGCACTGGATCAACGATTGATTGGTCAAACCATGACCGGGGTTAGAATCACGAACCCTTTTATTCTCCGAACAGTCGAGCCCCATGTCGATAATTTCAGGGGCAAGCGAATGCTCGCAAGCAGGCGGATCGGAAAACGCATGGTACTGGAATTTGAGGAGAAGCTGTTCATCGTTGTACATCTTATGATCGCCGGAAGGTTACGCTGGTACAAAGCCGGAGCAAAGGTGCCTGGAAAATTCGGTTTGATGGCATTTGATTTCGACGTCGGTACGCTAATCCTGACAGAAGCGGGTCAAAAACACCGTGCATCGGTGCATTTTGTCAACGGAGAGGAGGATCTCAACTCCTTTAATGCCGGAGGCATTGAAGTCATGCTATCTTCATTCGAAGAATTCAGAGCAGCGTTGAGCAAGGAAAACCACACCTTGAAGCGCTCCATGACGGATCAACGTTTTCTCGCCGGGATTGGTAATGCCTATTCTGACGAAATATTACATCGCGCCAGGATCAGTCCAATGCGACAGGTAAAGTACCTATCTGATGAACAGTGGCAATCCCTGTTCGATGCCACACAATCTGTGGTTACTGACTGGACCGAAATCTTGCGCAAAAAATGTAGTGGTCACTTTCCGATGAAGGTCACCGCCTTTCACGATGAAATGGCAGTCCATGGAAAATACAAACAGCCCTGCCCGGATTGTGGCAAGCTGGTTCAACGCATCCGTTACGCGACTAACGAATGCAATTATTGCGCTGTATGCCAGAATCAGGGTAACTTGCTTGCAGACAGAGGACTCTCTCGCTTGCTGAAAAAAGATTGGCCAAAGACACTGGAAGATTTAGATCAACTTCCCCTCAAAAATAAACCATAGGTAGATCGTGCCACTGAACGCCGACCTGAAAGACATCGGATTGCTATTAGAATCCAAGATTCCAATTCTCGTGATTGAATCGTACGAAGAGCCCCGGGTGCTGGAAATGATCACGCGGTTGGCAGTGAGTCGCGCGACACCTTTATACACCTGGTCCGTAACCGAAGGACTGTGCCTGTTGGGGTTTGGATCGGATATCAGAACCAAGAGCAGGTTGAACGAACCCAAGGAACTTCTGGAACACATCAAGGCTGACTCAACTCCCAGTATCTACGCGTTATGTGATTTTCATCCTTATCTTAAGGAAGAACCCGTTAACGTACGCTTGTTACGGGAAATTGCCATGAGATACCATCATCTGGGACATACGCTGATTCTTCTCAGTCACGAATTTTCCCTCCCTAATGAAGTCAAGCGCTATTCCGTGAAGTTCGAACTCTCCATGCCAACGGAGCAGCAACTGGAGACTCTTGTCAGGGAAGAGGCCAGCAAATGGTCACAAGCCCAGGGAGGAAGGCCAGTACGAAGTGATACGGCGACGTTTAAGAAACTGGTGCAGAATTTAAGAGGCGTCCCACTACATGAAGCCCGGCAGCTCGTCCGGGGTGTCATTTATGACAATGGTGCAATACTGGAGAGCGATATACCCGCCGTTAATGAGGCAAAGTTTGCCCTGATGGATATGGAGGGCGTGCTAAGTTTCGAATATGACACAGCTCAATTTACAGAAGTCGGTGGTCTGCACCAGCTGAAAAAATGGCTCGTTGATCGTAGAGATGTCGTATTAAAATCAAACTCAAACTCCAACCTGGATCCACCCAAAGGCATTATGTTGCTAGGTATCCAAGGCAGTGGAAAGAGCCTGGCAGCAAAGGCGGTGGCAGGCATGTGGGGTTTACCTTTGCTCAGGCTTGATTTCGGATCTCTCTACAACAAGTTCTATGGAGAGACTGAGCGAAACCTGAGACAGTGCTTAAACCTCGCAGACATGATGTCACCTTGCGTACTCTGGCTGGACGAAATCGAAAAGGGCATTTCCACAAGCCAGGGCGACCAGGGTATTTCCCAGCGGCTGTTGGGTACATTGTTAACCTGGATGGCTGAAAGAACGAGTATGGTGTTCATTGTCGCAACATCTAACGATATCTCCCAATTGCCACCGGAGCTCGTGCGTAAAGGCCGGCTTGATGAGATCTTTTTCGTCGATCTTCCCGATACCAAAACTCGGCAAGACATATTCAGCATTCACCTGAAACGGCGAAAAGAAAACCCGGCAAATTTCAACCTGGCTTCACTGTCAGATCACAGCGATGGTTATTCCGGCTCGGAGATAGAACAGGCAGTTGTCAGCGCTCTGTATTCAGTAGCGGCTAATGATCGACCCTTAAGTGATGTTGAGTTGCTCAACGCAATTACAGAAACAAACCCTCTATCCACAGTGATGTACGAGAAAATTGAATCCCTGAGAACCTGGGCGCAAGATCGCTGCGTATTTGCTGGATAGAAGCTTATGACAGAATTCAGCAACTCATCAAACATCCCAGCGAACATGGAGATCTCAAACATCGACTGGGAAAAATGGGAGGCGCAGGAAGTCGCAACCCTGATGTTCGTCCAGCGAGAAAGCTCAGTCCTTTTAATCCGTAAAAAGAGAGGCCTGGGTGCAGGTAATATCAATGGTCCTGGCGGTCGAATCGAGCCCGGTGAAACTCCCAGGCAATGCGCTATTCGAGAAACCGAAGAAGAATTGTGCATTACCCCCCTGAACGTCAGCGCTGCCGGTGAACTGTTTTTTCACGCCGAGGATATGCCGAGAATTCACGCCTATGTTTTCACCGCAACTGACCATAAAGGGACGCCGACCGAGACCGATGAGGCTATTCCCATATGGACAGAAGTCGACGAAATTCCTTTCGATGAGATGTGGCAGGATGACCAGTATTGGCTACCTCAGGTACTTGATGGTGCCTATGTAATAGGATGGTTCAGTTTTGTTGATGAAAAATTATTGGATTGCAAGATCGAATTCACAGTTTCAGAACCCCGTTAATCCGGGAACAGGTCGCTGATGTTTTCCTTATGGTGTGATACCAATACCTTGAAATTTCTTTGAGCTGCCAGGCCCTTGAGCCAGACCCTTGCTTTCTCCAGCTGGGAAAGGTTTTCAGGCACAATCAGATAGCTGTAAAAAGCAGGCTTCGAGATATTCTCTTCGATTGCCTGATAGTGATTGACCAGGTCTCCTGCCAAAATGTAAGTCATCGTTCCGGCATTGTTTCGCACATGGACAACAAACACCTGGCTCCCGGGAGTATGTCCACCTGTATTGACGAGAAAAACCCCCGGAAAGCTGCCAATAGGCTTCAGGGTCGCCGTTTCATCTCGAATCAACAATCGTTGCGCGCATTCCATCACTTCGAGCTGAAGGTTTCCAGCCTCAGTCAAATAGTTAGTTGTGGTATATTGTTGAACACTTTGTATGATGATCAGACTTTTAGCTGACTTGCATAAATCCTGGGCACCATCCACATGATCACTATGCAAATGGGTAAAGCCAATACCACTTGTCTTCTCCGCCTCGACCAGATCCCCGAGACCGGCATGAAACTGCATTGGTCCCGCTCCAAGCAGTTCCGATGACTCACCAAACGGACCCGCCGTGAGCGCAGATAAACCGGCATCAATCACGAACTGCCTGCCATTTGCCCAGGTAACCACGAATATCGGAAAGGACATATCGAAGGACTCGTCACTGTTTACCCCCTTGAGCACAGAACTCAATGGGACATTCTGGGTCGCCGTATTATAAGCAGTCAACGATACCGGCAGATCTTCACTAGCGATTGATTCACCTATGATTTCAGCAGAAGGTAATTCCGGATTGATGGCATCGATCTGACCATGGGCCTGATAAAGTTTCGAACCGGCATAAATCATGCCTAACAGGACAACGGTCAGTATCGCCAGAACTATGCGCAGTGCAATGAGACTACTCCCGTTAACTATAGAAATACTTCAGCCAGGAAGTTCTCAACAGACAGGCTCGCCCGCTTGTTCGCATCGGGATTAAACAGCGTTCCAAAATCAGGATTATTGGCAGCCGGATTGGTGAAAGCATGCATCGTGCCGCCATAGGCATGTACCTGCCAATCCGCACCTGCACTGGACATTTCTTTTTGAAAATCCAACACCTGGTCCGGCGGCACCATAGGATCATCCTGGCCATGCAAACATAAAACCTTCGCAGTGATCTTTTCAGTCGGTATATCCCCCGGTGTGAATATGCCATGAATGCTGACAACCCCCAGGACATCGCTCCCGGCGCGTGCCAGTTCAATAACACACATGCCTCCAAAACAGTAACCCATCGCTGCTACTTTATTGCTGTCGACAACTTCAAGACTTCTCGTCGCCGTTAGCGCAGCGTCAATTCGACCCCGAAGTAGTGTCCTGTCCGTGGCAAAAGGACCCATCAGTGAACTGTTCAGATCCACATCATCATCTTTGCCGAAAACACCTTTACCATACATATCAATCGCGACACCGACATAACCCATGGCAGCGACCGCGTCAGCCTTACCCGTGGCGAAATCCCGACGGCCGGTCCAGTCATGGGACACCAGTACGGCAGGTCTTGGGCCGGAAACATTGTCGTCATAAGCAACGTAGGCTTCCAATACTGTATCACCGTCACGGTATTCCAGGGTTTCACTATACATATTCGTTCTCCACTACAGTGTTAAGCGGGTTGGATGTGATCTAATCCGGTTAGAAGGTATCAAATTCTCATCAACTTCACCAAACTAATCTCCTGTGGGTGCAAGCGCCTTGAGCGCAAGGTCAGTGGTGAAGAAAATCTCTCCTTTCATCCGTTTGTAAAAATCGGTTTCTTTCAGCTTATCCATCACCGGTCCCTTTACCTCCGCAAGATGCAGGGTAACGCCGACTTCCTCCAGGTTATCCGACAACAGTTCAAGCATCTCCAGACCGCTGGTATCGATAAAATTCGTCGCAGTACAAATCAACAGAATGTGTTCCAGTTCCGGCGACTCTGCCACCTTGTTGAGAAGAAAAGTCTCTATATATTGCGTATTCACAAAATAGAGGCTCTCGTCGATGCGAACGGATAGAACATGGGGAAAGGTTTCAACATCATGACGCAAAATGTTACGGAAGTGCTCAGTACCCTGCCAACGTCCTACCACTGCGATATGAGGCTGGCTGCTGTTGCGAATCAAAAGAACAAAGGAAATGGCAATGCCGATTAGAATACCCGATTCGACACCCAAACCCAGTACGGCAAAAAAAGTAAAGCTGAATGTGACCGCATCAGTGCGATTGAAGGAGAACGTTCTTCTGATCCCATGTAAGTCAATCAGCTGCATTGCAGACATGATGATGATTGCCGAGAGCACACTCTTGGGCAGGTATACAAAAAAAGGTGTCAGCCAGACAAGGGTGACCAGCACCAGTGCGGCGGTGATCAAAGACGCAATTTGTGTCACTGCACCGGAACTGTAGTTGACAACCGTTCGGGCAAAACTTCCGGCAACCGGAAAACCTCCCACCAGCGATGCACCAACGTTGGCAAAACCAAGACCGACGAGTTCCTGGTTGGGTTGAATTTTCTCCCTGCGTTTACTCGCCACCGCCGCTCCGATGGAAGTGCTCTCCATAAAGACGACCATGGCGATCAGCAGTGCAGATGGCGCAAGATTCTGAATTTCACCCAGAGACAGGCCGTTGAACCGGAGTTGCGGTAGCGACTTCGGAATATCACCAACGATCGAAACCCCATAGTCAATATGCAGCGAACCGAAATACACCACAGCTACAGAAAGGATAACCGCATACATGGGCGCTGATTTGGTTAATGCACTGACCATAAGTTCAGAATACCCCCGATCCTGTAACCATTTTTCCAGGGTATTGCGACAAAACCAGAGTAAGACCACCGTCGCCAGACCTATGGAAAGACTCACTACGTTCAAACTTCCGAAGTCTGTGAGTACATGGGAAACGACAGAAACAACGTCAGTACCCGGAGGTTTAACCAAGCCGAGGATCGCGGGAAGTTGATTTGTCATAATCAGGATGGCGGCGGCAGTAATAAAGCCACTGACAACCGCATGACTCAGGAAGCTGATGACTGCTCCAAAATTGACAATACGCAGCAGTAACAAGATGAGACCTGTCACCAACCCAAGTTTCATCGCGGTTTCAACATAGACCTCGGTGCCGGGAGACGCGTACCGGGAAGTCGCCTCCAGCGTCATCATCGCCACAATGGCAGTCGGTCCCACAGCTAGTGTTCTGCTACTGCCGAACAATGCATAACACACAAGTGCGAGAATCGCCGCGTAAAGTCCTGTCTCCGCGGGCATACCCGCCAGGAACGCATAAGCAATAACCTGAGGGATGGTGATAAAGAGAACCACCAGCCCGCCAATCGTGTCAGCTGTTAACTCCGAGCGACCATAGCCTGACATCCAATCAATAATCGGAAATATTCGACGTAAAAATAGCATATGGAAATTATCTATTAAACGAGTCCATTTGGACAGGTCGTCTTCAAAGGAATCACATTGAACAAGACACTACCATAAGTACTTGTGAGCATCACCGCCATAGCGCACAGGGTTTCGCAGTTTTTTACCACGATTCGTCCGGGTTGGTAAGGAATGAATGAATTTTCAGATCAATGTTGACAACGTTAACATTGACAGTAATATGTGTTCATCGCTTACATTATAACCAGTTTTACCTAAATCGATAGCCAATTCACCCATTCTGATTTAGCGAACACTTCCGTTCGTTAAGCGGGATTAAAGCAACTAAAACAGAAACGAGCCATCTGTTTAAAGGAGAAAGCAATGAAGTACTTGAAATTGACAGCGCTAGTATCACTCTGTGCTGCAGCATTTATGGCAAACCCTGCCAACGCCAGTAGTAACGTCTCTGGTAAGGCCGTGACCGCCTGTAAAGCACACGTCTCTGAATTGTATTCGGGGGATGTAAGTCGGAAAGTGAAAAAAATACGCACCCGCAGCGGCGAAGTAAAAGTAAATTTACATGTAACCGCAGACGGTGAGAAGTTCAACGCCGTATGTCTGGTCGACAGAGGTGGGGAGTTGACCTATACGACGGATCGGGAGATTACCGAGGCTATTGTTTCCAAAGATTCCTAACGCTTTGCAATAGCACTTCAAACGAACAGCATTGTTACCCTTTGCTGTTCGTTTTTTTTTGTTTACGTAACAGTTCCTGCTATGCAGCAACTGCCTCCACTTCCTTGACGGAATCTCTTTCGGCAATCATATCAAACCAAACTTTCGAGCCTGGTACCAGATCAAGTAAATCCAGTTCTGCTGCACCTACTGAAATAATATTAGCAAGTTTGTAACTGAAGTATCCCACCAGATCAGCCACGGTAAATTCGCTACCGGCAATATAGGGCTCAAACTTAACCAGGCGAGCAACCGCCGCAGAGCCTCTGGGCAGCTCTTTTTTAATCTGTTTGACTACCTCTTCCTTTACCGGCCGACCGAATGCAAACATAATTGCCTTGCGAGCAACCAATTCGATATCGAGTTCAATGTGCAGCAGCAATTCCCGCACTTTTGCTCGTTCGAATGGATCCGATGGCAACAGCGGCTTATCAGGGAACGTTTCTTCAAGATATTCTATGATGGCCGAAGTCTCTGAAATAAAGCCCGCTTCAGTTTCAAGACAAGGCACCTTCCCCATGGGACTTATTGAGAGATAGTCTTCTTCCTGTGATGGCATCGCATTGATGTCCTCAAACTCGATGCCCTTCTCAATCAGTACGGCCTTGATGAGCCCAGAATAATTACTGCGTGACATACCGTGTAACTTGATCATGCGCTTTCCGTTGTATTGTTGAACTAACTGATCCTAAGCGATGCCTTAACAATGAAGCAGATCGCGGCCTTCACCCCTGTACGTCAGCCTCGGTCAGCGGTCTTGTCCAGGCCGCAAATTCCAGTTGAATCCCATCCGGGTCCTTAAAATATAACGACCTGACAAATGTGGATTCATTGATCTCCGGGCTGGCACCTGATGGAGTATCATCATGGTTAACGATTTCTGTGACTTCAACACCTTTGCCGACCAGTAATTCCCGATATTCATCAATATCTTTGGGGGAGACATCGAAAGCAACATGATTCATGGTTCCTGGTGTCGCAGTAATTTTTCGCAACGTTTTCTGGTCTACCTTTTCAGGCCCCTCTGGAAACCAGAAAAACGCAACAGCATCGCCACCACCAGCGTCAAAGAAGAAGTGTTTACCGCGGTTTTCTGCCAAATTGATGGTCTTGGTGAGTTTCATCCCAAGCACCTCGGTGTAAAACTTCACAGTGACATCCATATCCTCGCAAACAAGGGCTAAATGATTGATACCGCCATACTTAAAAGTCATACAGTTTCTCCTGGTTGTTCTCACGGTGAGTCGTTAGTGATTTAGCTACTAGTCTGGCAAACCCAACACTCTCTTGGAAATAATATTTAACTGGACCTCGTTGGTTCCGCCATAAATGGTATGCGCCCGGGCACTCAGGAAGTTCCGAGTCGATTCGAGTTCAGTGCTGCTGAAACTATCTCCTTCCCAGCCAAAACCCTGTGTCCCTTTCAATTTACAAACAAATTCTGCACTATCTCTGCCCATGGTCGCGCCGTACAGTTTGAATATCGACGTTGCCTCACCCATGGTTTTACCCGATTCGTTTTCCTGCCTTGCCCGTTGTTGAGTGAGCTGAAAGCTCCGCCGGTTCATGGCAAATCGAATAACCTGTTCTCTTGATTCCATCTCGGCTATCTTGCCGCTGGCATCGACGCCGATGTACTCTTTCGCAATCTCAACGAGATTGGGCTGGGGCATCACTCTTCTGGCTCCGGTATCCCCGAGACCACCCTGACCTGATCGCTCGTGTTGCAAAAGTCTCTTCGCCACTGTCCAACCCCGGTTGAGTTGGCCGATAAGATCATTCTTGTGAGCAACAGCGTTGTCAAAAAAAGTTTCACAAAAAGGAGAAGAACCCGAGATCAGTCGAATCGGTTTGGTCTTGATTCCGTCCTGATTCATGTCCATCAAAACAAAGCTGATGCCTTCATGTTTCGGAACATCAAAATCTGTTCGTACCAGGCAAAAAATCCAGTCGGCAAACTGCGCTCCGGAGGTCCATATTTTTTGCCCATTCACCTCGAAGAAATCACCCTTGTCCTCAGCTTTCGTTCGCAAGCTGGCTAAATCCGATCCGGCACCAGGTTCGGAGTAGCCCTGACACCAGGAGACATCGCCAGATGCAATCTTTGGAATGTGACGCAGCTTCTGCTCTTCCGTGCCATATTCGAGCAAAGTCGGGCCAATCATGGAAACACCCATCCCCCCCAGGGGAAGACGAGCTTTTATTACTCGCAGTTCTTCATATAGCACGCGGATCTCATCCGTCGTAAGTCCACCGCCGCCATATTCACTGGGCCAGCCAGGTATCGTCCAGCCTTTAGCGCCTAGTTTATGACGCCATTCCAGCAACGCAGGATCACTCATGGGTCGTTTGCTGCCCAGGGTTATCGGCTCGCCCTTGCCACGTACAGATTCAGGACAGTTTTCAGCCAGCCATTCCTTAACGTCGTGACGAAAATCTTCAAGAGCCATGCGGTTCCCAGTTCCAACGTGTCGCAAAAGCCCAAGGATACCCCAAAAAGTGAACAATTTTCGCCCGGGCAGTGGAATAAATCCGGGGCAAAAAAAAGCCCCTTGATTAAAGGGGCTTGTAAGGTAGCTTAGTTCTGACTCGCATATGTTGGGGGATACTTTGATTCGACTAGGGCAAATCAAAAAACTTATCTGAACGTGTTAGCTACAAGAGATTTATACCAAAGTGGCTCCCTTGTTTGAGCGGCGATTCCTTCAACGGTCAAATCTATGGATCAAACGGCGGTATATCCTCCATCAATCACCAACTCACTCCCTGTCATAAAGGACGAGTCCTCTGACGCCAGGAACAACACACCTTTTGCAATATCTTCTGCGATGCCAAGGCGACCGATGGGATGCTTCTCAATTAACATTTCGCGCAAACCATCCTCTGTGAGATTGCCATCATCCACATACTGGAGCACCTGGCGGATCATGGGTGTCCAGATATACCCCGGATGAACAGAATTGACCCTCACGTTGTAACCCATGGTGCCACAGTGTACCGCCACGGACTTGGTCAGGAGGCGGACACCCCCTTTTGAAGCATTGTAAGCAGCTCCAGCACCACCAACCATGCCCATCACCGATGAAATATTTATAATCGATCCACCTCCAGATTCTTTCATGACCATCACGGCTTTCTGGGTACCGACAAAAACAGCATCGAGATTAATAGTCATCACTTTTCGGAAACTATCCAGGGTCGCGTCTTCAAAAGGCGGTAACCCTGCGCCGCTAACCCCGGCGTTGTTGACGAGGATATCCAATTGATTGAATTCAGCCAGTGTCGCCCGGATTATCTCGTCCCAATCGTCTTCGCTTGTAACATCGTGGTAAAACGCCAACGCCTTCTGACCTGCATCGATGATCGTCTGGGCCGTGGATTTCGCTGACGCAGTGTTGATATCGGTCACCACAACCGCTGCGCCAGCAGCGGCAAGCGCTATCGACGTCGCCTGGCCTATACCGCTTCCGCCTCCTGTGACTATTGCGACCCTGTCATCTACTCGATTCAATCTTTTCCTCCAGTTAATTTAACAACAGCAACATACACCAGTTTCCGGTGATTTGACCCGAATTGTTTCCAACGAGTTGCTCCTGGGCAGGAATGGGGCGAGATGACAACGAACCACAGCCAACAAATTTACCCTGCCGAAACGGCTATATTCACCCGGTTTCCCTTTTTCATTTCAAACAGATTGACGGCAAGAAACATCAGGGCACCCAACATTTCCATGCCCTCTTCCACCGCGGTAGCGAACCCATAGGCCATTTCGTCTTCGTCCATATCTTCACTCAACAGCTCAACACCAATGGCACCGGAAATGTACAAAGTGCCTGCCAGAACAAACAGGCCCGCAAGGCGCCTTTCCAACGACAACAGAAAAGGAACAAATATGAGACCCACCACGGAAACCAGTACAGCCCCTGGTATAGCCCAGTTAATGTCTGTCGCTGTGTTAAATGACTCATGCAGACCCGCGACCTCATCCAATGAGAGAATTAAAAAGCCGAGTGCGAGCAACTTCCAGTGAACGACGTATTGACCCTGCTTGGCTTTAGCGATCAGAAATAGAAAAAACGCATTGTTAAGCAACAGGAAACCTGAGAACCAGGTGGGTATGTTATTTTCCTCATCAAGGTCAAATAGCTGCTGGATCAACCACGGCACTTCTTCAAACACATGATTATAATAATTGAAAGAGCAATGCACGGTAATCAACCCGATCACTATCGCCAACAACACCAGACAATATTTGCGTACGGGAACGGATAACAGGAAGTCATTGTCAGGCACGTTGTCAGGCATGAAGGTATTTATACCTCAATAAGTAAAAAGATACTAACGACGAACAGAAAATGAGAGATAACAGATACGGCTTCGCGTTACACTGCGCTCACCAGGATGGAGAGAGGACCATGATCAGACGAAGAACACTAATAAAAGCCGGGCTAACACTACCACTGGCCCCGGCCTTACTTGGTGCCTGCGGTCGACCCGATCCCAACGAGACCACCAGTTTCTATGAGAGAGGTATCTACTTGTCCGAAAATTTCGGCCCGGTGGATATTGAATCTACAGTAACCAACATGCAGGTAACAGGGACAATTCCTGGAGAGTTAACGGGAAGATTTCTACGCAACGGACCAAATCCGATCGATGATCCGGATCCGGACTCCCACCACTGGTTTACCGGTGAAGGCATGGTACATGGTCTACGTCTCGAGGACGGTCGTGCAGACTGGTATCGTAATCGTTGGGTCCGCAGTAAATCCGTGATCGAATCCCTGGGCGAAAACGCGAATGGTCGTAACCTTGGCGACAGTCCCAACACACATGTGATAGGACACGCCGGAAAAACCTGGGCGATTGTGGAAGCTGGTGCGCCACCGGTTGAGCTTACTTATGAACTGGACACGGTGGGCCATAACCCGGGATGGGGGTCTTATACCGCACATCCAAAAATAGATCCCGACACCGGCGAGCTGCACGCAATCTGCTACGATTTCTTGGACAACGAGTATCACGTCAATTATGTGGTGATGGACCTGGACGCGAACGTCTCAAAAATTGTCAAGCTACCCCTGCCCGGTATGTCCATGATTCACGATATGAGTCTTACCAAGAACTACGTCGTTATCTACGATCTGCCTGTCACATTCAGTTTCATGGCCTTGGCAACCGGAGCACAATTTCCTTTTCGTTGGAACAATGACTATGAAGCCAGAGTTGGACTGCTGCCCCGTAACGGCGAAGCTAAAGACATCATCTGGAGCAGTGTCTCGCAAAACTACTCCTTTCACCCGATGAACGCCTACGAGGATACCGACGGTAACGTCGTAATTGATATTTGCCGTTACGACCGTATGTTTGTCGATGACACCAACGGACCATTCGGCGATAGTGTTGCGAAACTCGACCGCTGGACCGTTAATCCTAAATTAAGGACTGTAAGCGAAGAACGTATCGACGAACGCGGGCAGGAGTTCCCCCGTTGCCACCCGGATCTGAACAGTCGTGAGTACCGTTACGGATATTCACTGGCCGTCAAAGACAAATCTTTTCCATCGATTTACAAACACGATATGAAAACCGGTGAATCCTCCAGTTTCGAATTCGGGCCGGGGCGTCATGGAGCGGAACCAATCTTTATCCCGAAACAATCGGCTCAGTCCGAAGACGACGGTTACCTGATGACCTACGTTTTCGATGAGCAAAAAAATGCCAGTGAATTGATTATAGTCGATGCACTAGATCTAAACCGGCCAGCACTCGCACAGGTTCATCTGCCAGTAAGGGTTCCCTACGGGTTCCACGGCAGCTGGATTCCCGATGACGATGTATCTGCTGAATAACACTTAACTAAAAGAAGAAGGAACCACTATGTCTGATGAAATGGGGCTGTTTGAAGCTATCAGTAACTGTCGCGCGATGCGTCGCCTGGATACCCGGGAAGTGCCCGAGGAGTTATTACTTAAGCTAATCGAAGCAGCAAATCAGGCTCCCTCAGGATCAAATATGCAGAATGGCAGATGGCTTGTCGTGCGCGACCCGGACGTCAAACAACAGCTCGCTGATCTCAACAGAAAAGGTGTTGAGGCTTATATCGGCCCCCAGGCCAGTCGTCCTGGTAGCCTGCCCCATCAATCTGAAGCAAAGCGCAAGAGAATGCTCGATGCGGTTATCTGGCAGATGGAGCATTTGCATGAGATACCCGCTCTGGTTATTGCCTGCATGGAATTCGGGCAGAAAATCGACAGTGCAACAATGGCAAGAGGCGGCGGGTCTATCTGGCCAGGCGTCCAGAATCTGCTACTCGCTGCCAGGGCATTAGGACTAGGCGCCGCGCCGACTACTTTGGGTCTGATTGATCACGATGCGGTTGCCGAAGTATTAGGACTACCTGAGACCATGGGTGCCTTTTGCTTAATCCCCGTTGGCTACCCCCTGGGCAAGTTCGGCCCTGTGACGCGTAAACCCGTTGCTGAGATTTTGCGTTTTGATAAGTGGACGTAACGATTTTAGAAAGTCAATAAATCGCGATCAGATAAGCAAAGTACCCGGTTAGGAAGACAGCGCCAAACGGTTTTCCTATCCGGGCTTTCATCAGGACAAAAATCCACAAGCCAATAGCGACACCAAACATAACCCAGAGATCAAATTGCATAAACCGGGCTTCAACCGGTATATCCGTCATTAGCGCGGTGATACCGAGGATTGCCAGGATATTGAACAAATTGCTGCCGATGACATTGCCGATGGCAACATCAGAGTGTCTGTGTAACGCGGCGATAACGGTTGTGCTAAGTTCCGGAAGCGAAGTGCCCAGGGCAATCAGGCTCAAACCGATGACTGCTTCCGAAACACCCCAACTATTCGCCAATCCCGCTGCACCTTCAACAACCAGGTCAGCGCCCAGGGGCAATGCGATAATGCCGAGTACAATGAACAGGGTAATTGTATGTTTGTAACTGGGTAAACCCAGTACCCTCTCCAATTCCTCCTCCGCATCATCCAGGCCAGGTATCACGGACGCACCCCGAGTAGTCAGTATCAGAAAACAAATCAATACCGATACCAGCAGCACACCTTCCCAGAAGGTAATCGGTTCGAAAACGCACATCACGATAAACAGCAACGATACTCCCACCATCAAGCCAGTTTGCTTGTCGAGACCTTCCTGATCACAAACTATTGGATGAATAAATACAGGCACACCGAGCACCAGGAGCACATTCGCGATATTGCTACCGACAACATTGCCAATCGCAATCCCGGGAAAACCTGACAGGGCGGAAAAGGTTGAAACCATTAGCTCTGGTGCAGAAGTTCCCATGGCAACAATGGTAAGGCCGACAACAACGGGAGGAATTTTACTTTCGCGCGCGAGCCCTAACGACCCACGCACCAGTAGATCACCACCCATGAGGAGATAAACAAAGCCGCCGAACAACTTCAGGAAATCTAGCGCTTCATGCATTGTTGCCAGGATCTTTTTCGGTGCTGTCTTGGGTAGAGATTTGCGAGGCGATCTGTGTACCCGGATCTTCTGGCGGGCTACCAGCTCGTACGTGATCTAACAGTTCATTCAAGGATTCAGCCAGGTAGGCGATTTCATCATCACCATCAAAACTGGCCCTCAAATTGGTCTCACCAGCGCGAACTCGTCCGACCAAAACTGCCAGCTCATGAATGGGGCGAGCCAGATAAAAGCCCATAAAGGTACCGCCGATGATTGCAAACGCCGACAACGCGATGCCAATGTCGAACATTGCGTCCAGCAGGGCATCAGCCCGTAGACCTTCTTCAGAAGCATCAACTTTAACAATAAGCCCCCAATTAAACTCTGGCAGAAACCGTGTTGCGGCCCAGACCTTTTCACCCCGATAATCATTGAACCCATCCAGGAAAACCCGGGACTCGCCAGAAAGAACTGTTTGCACAACTTCCGATGTTTCGGCCAGCGGGATTATTCTGGACTGCATGGAGCCAATGTGGCGCGGAGAATTCAGCACAATAACGGTATCGTTATCACGCAACGCAACCAGCACAACTTCACCGGTTTCACCCAGACCCGTATAATCATCTGTCACCGTATCGAGATCATCAGTATCGAACACAATTTCCATATGGCCGACAATCTCTGTATCGACGGGGTTACCTGAAATGAGCCTCATGTTGTCGTGGCTATGCTCGCTACGAGTCAGCAACGTGCTGAATACCACACGAACTTCACCCTGCTCATCCATAAACACTTTTTGTTGGCAGCGGTATCTCGCCATAGTCCGGAGCGTCTCCCCATGACATGGTGTTACCGTTAACATCAGTGAGTGTAATCTGCTCAACGTTCTGAACAGCTGCAGCTGCATGATCGACAAGATGTGTGAGTTGACGCAAGGATTCGGTATCACCTGCCTGGTAGGCATTCAGGATTGCCTGTAACTCGCTGCCATTTCTGATCAGCGTTAACTGATCTTTCCAACCTTGTTTAACTTTGACCAGGTCTCGCGCTTTACTCTCGGCGACTGCATCAAGTTGCCGAATGGAGCTTTCTTTTAATAAATCAGAAGAAGTTTGATAGGCGAAGGCACCTAACAAGACCATACTCAAGAGAGACACAAAGACCAACGTTAATGCGAGTTTCGTTCTAATGTCCAAAAGGGGCTACCCAAAAATTCAAGAGACCATCTTGGCATTTTTTAATACATTTTGCATGCGTGAATATCCGGTGTAGTGTCCTGTATAGATAGCACTTTAAGCAAGTCGCAAAATGGTCAGATGCTAGACGCACTTGTGAAGACCCGATTTGTGAATAGACAGGGGCATAAGTCGAGCAAGTTCGACAACGCAGCTGGCTATTTGGCGGCTTGCCCGAAGGGTGGCCCCAAATTCGCCAGATCCAATCCGGCCAAATAAAGTAGCAGAATACTACATAAATATCCGATCGGCTGATATCATCCCTCGCGGCACCAAAACAGTGTTGGAGAACCCTTTCTTTTGCGACCCATCTATTATGGCTACTGGTTAATAGTAGCCGCCTTCGTTGCTCAGTTCATTGCTGCTGGCGTTCAAAATTATGTGATTGGTCCTTTCATGACACCTATGACTGAGGAGCTTGGCTGGACTCGAGCGGAATTCACCTTACCGCGTACTATCGGTCAGCTCGTTATGGCATTCACTGCATTCTATGTCGGTACTTATGTTGACAAACTGGGTGCTCGTAGCTTTATGCTCTGGGGTACAGTGATTCTGGCATTCGCCTTGTACCTGTTAGCCGAGGTGTCCAGCTTATGGCACTGGGTATTGTTAAATGGCGTCATTCTTACCCTGGGGGCTGCTTTGGTCGGCAACCTTGTTGTAAACGTGACACTCGCCAAGTGGTTTGTGGAATTCAGGGGCAGAGCTGTCGCATTTGCGGCCATGGGTGTTTCTTTTGCCGGGGTGCTGTTGACACCCTTCGCAACCTGGGCGATTGATGCGTTCGGCTGGCGAACCGCATGGCAATTGCTTGCCCTGGCCAGTTTTGTTTGTGTGATACCGGCCGCCTTATTCATGAGAAGAGCGCCAGAGGACTACGGGCTGCAGCCTGATGGGCGGAGTCTCGCAGACGTCCAAAGCGGCCTGACTCAAAAGGCCGTCGACGATTTCGAAAACTCCATGACCCGTCGGGAAGCACTACGCAGCAGCACCTTCTATTGGCTGGTGCTCGCTTTTGCTTTTTTTCTTATCACTATTCAGGTGATGTTGTTACAAACAGTTCCGTTTATGACGGACGCGGGCTATGACCGGACTACTGCCGCGTTAATGATTACTGTTGCTTCAATTCCCGCGCTACTGTCGAAACCTGTTTGGGGTTGGCTGATCGACGGCCTGCAGCCAAAACCATTGGCATCAGTCAGTGCAGCCATTACAGGTGGCTCGTTGTTTATAATCGTGTTTGCTACCCAGGCTCATTTCATGCCTGGTTTGATTCTGGGATTTTCGCTGCTCGGACTTGGTTGGGGCGGCATGATCCCACTACAGGAAGTGATCTGGGCCAGCTTTTTTGGGCGACGCTACCTTGGCGCCGTAAGAAGTGCCGCCATGCCGTTTACAATTTTCTTGACCGCTGGCGCACCGATTGCCACATCATACTATTTTGATGTCGTTGGAAATTATGACGGCGCAATTCTCCTGGTCGGTGCGGCAAATTTACTGAGCGCTATAATGATATTGACACTAAGGGAGCCTGTTAGGCCCGGTAAATCCCCATCAGACACCTAACTCAGCTGAACCGTTGGGATAATGTTGTTAGGGATTGCCTTTTTTCCAATCAGCTTCAGGTTCAAGATAAAGACAGTCATTACAACTGAACAACCGACTAACCAGAGAATTGAAAACAAAGGATGTTCAGCAAGGGTTCCGATCTGGTAGATGCAACTTGACGTGACGTATGCCAAACCTGTGCTCCAGCTGAATATCAGGGCCATCCAGCGCCATCCTGCCTCTTTGGAAATTGCGCCCATCACTGCCACACATGGCGCATACAATAATACAAATACGAGATAACAAAACGCCGCAAACTGACTGCCGAACAGCGACGCCATATTGGTCAGGGTGCCGGATTCAACCCCTTGCGCTTTCGCCGCATCCTCTGGGTTGGTAACGTCACCTATCGATATACCCAAGGGGTCTGCCAGACCACCTGCCAGGTCACTGGCATTGTTGACAATGGATTCGAGTGCCTCGACGCCTGATGCAATCAGATCGAAACCTCCAGGGGCTCCGTCCTGTTTCACCGTGTAGAGCGCATCGAGCGTACCCACTACTGCTTCTTTTGCGAACAGGCCTGTGAACAATCCAACCGTTGCAGGCCAGTTATCGGGTTTGATACCAATGGGCGCAAACACCGGCGTAATCGCCTTCCCTATACTGGAAAGTGCCGATGATTCACTGTCTTCATTTCCAAAAGAACCGTCCATGCTCAGCGAGTTCAGGAAACTTAAACACATAACCACCAGCACGATTGTCTTGCCCGCTCGAAAAACAAAACTTCTCAATCGGAACCAGGTTGTTATCAATATATTCCTGACGACGGGGATATGGTAGGCAGGCATTTCCTGGAAAGAAGGGGTTACTTCCCTGCTGAAAATCTGTTTTCTGAAAATTAACCCCGTCAGCACCGCAATGGCAATTCCCAAAAGGTAAAGGAAGAACACCACGTTCTGACCATTGGTTTCAAAAAAAGCCGCTGCGAATAAGGCATAAACCGTCAGTCTGGCGCCACATGACATAAAGGGTGCCATTGCAATTGTTAGCAGTCTGTCGCTGTCCCGACCAAGAGAGCGTGACGCCATCACAGAAGGTACGTTACATCCAAAACCGACAATCAGCGGAACAAATGCGCTGCCCGGCAGCCCCAGTTTATTCATCAGGCTGTCAACAACAAATCCAGCCCGGGACATGTATCCCGAGTCTTCCAAAATAGACAGGCATAAAAATAACAAACCAATAACAGGGATGAAAGTGGCGACTAATTGAATACCTCCGCCCAAGCCATCTGCCAGCAAAACAATCATCCATTGCGGGAATGAAAATTGTTCAAGGACCAGTCTAAAACCGTCGACAAAAACGGCACCAAACAGAATGTCAAAAAAGTCGATGAACACAGCACCAACGTTCACGGCGACGGTAAACATCAGGTACATCATCAGCAGAAAGAAGGGGATTCCCAGCCACCTGTTCAAAACCCAGCGATCAATCTGCTCGGTTAGACTGTGTTCCACCGGTGACACCTCAATTACCCCATCAATTAACTGTCGGGATCTATGGTATCGTTTTACCAACTTTTCGGAGGTCGACCCAGGCTCTGTTTCCACTGCAGCCTTCAGGTCTTCAGTTTTTTTCGAATTTTTCCCCAGGGTTGAATCCAACAGTTGGTTCAGGTATTCGATCCCCTCACCTTTTGATGCAACCAATGGTGCGACAGGTATTCCCAGATTCTCGGATAGCTGAACTGAATCAACCTGTGCACCTTGCTGCTTGGCCACGTCCAGCATGTTTAGAGCTACGATCACATTATGGTTCTGTTCCAACAGCTGTTGAGTCAGTACCAGGTTACGTTGCAAATTACTCGCGTCGACTATATTGATGATGAAATCGACTTCTTCACTCTCCAGAAAGTCCCGGGCAATCTGCTCATCCAGGCCAAGAAATTCCTGTTCCAAAGAGTATAGCCCTGGCAGGTCAACCAGTTTCACCTGGCATTGATTCAAGCTGAATGTCCCGGTTTTTTGTTCGATGGTGACACCCGGCCAGTTGCCGACCTTCTGGTGAGCACCGGTCAGGTCATTGAACAGGGTCGTTTTCCCGGAATTGGGATTACCGATCAAGGCAACGGTATACACTTTCATAATTAGATGTCTTCGACCGCAATCATGGCTGCTTCCTGCTTGCGGATACTCAACAGCGTACTGCCGTCAATTCGTACCTGGATGGGATCACCAGTCGGGGCCAAACGGAGGACATCGACAGAAACGCCCGGGTACAGGCCAAGTGCATACAATCGGCTTTGGATCTCACGGTTATCGACAGCAGCGGTCACGATGCGGCATTTACTCGCCACTGCCATTTCATCCAGGTTCATAGTCGCTTTTTGGGTTTATCGAAACACTTGATAATAACCTATATGAGAATAATTATCATTCTTAATAGTTTCATTGCCGGAGTGGCTATAGTTCTGCACAAATATGCCCGCCATCCACGACCAGGGTGGTTCCGGTCATATATTTCGAGGCATCAGAAGCCAGCAGCAACAATGGGCCATCCAGGTCATCGAATTCACCATATCGACGCATGGGAATACCTTTGACAAAACTCTCAGACCGCTCGCTCTCCAGCAATAACCGGCTGACATCCGTAAGGATGTATCCAGGCGCAAGGGCATTGATGCGCAATCCGAATTTCGCCCCTTCCAGCGCCATAACTTCCGTCGCCTTTACCAGTGCCGCCTTGGAAACCGCATAGGGAAACTGGCCCTTGATGGTCCGATACGCCGTAATTGACGCAATATTTACGATATTCCCGGTTCTGTCGCGATCCACGGCAACCCGTTCGGTGAACATCTTTGAAAGGCGCCAGACGGATTTCAGATTGGTGTTAATCACATAATCCCAGTCATCTTCATCAATCATGGTGTAGGTCTTTGCACCGGATTCGACACCGGCGTTGTTAATCAATACGTCGATGTTGCCTAGTTTCGACTCTGTTTCATCGAGAAAATCCAGCGCGCTGACCTTGTCATTGACATCAAGCTCGAGCCCCAGCGCACAACCGCCCTGGGACTGAATTTCGTCAACCCGGGAGGCGATTTTATCAACGCGTCGGGCGCCCAGTGCGACGCTGGCACCCGCAGCTGCCAGCACACCGGCGAAGTGGTGGCCAAATCCCGACGAGGCCCCCGTAATGGCCACTATTTTGCCTGTCATATCGAAAGGGGTCATCCGACTTCTCCTGATTATTGTTTCTGGTTGTTTCTCGTATTGTTATGTCAGCATGCAATTACGGCTTTTGCAACTCAGCTTTCAAACGCCAGCAGGCTAGCACACGCGCACTCGATTCAAACCCTGACAGTGCTTATTTCGTCTCAACAATGAAAAACTATTCATTTTGATCGTTTACTATTGCCATACAGGATTGCCCGGAAGGGGAGCGGAGAATGTTTTTGAACGGACTAACAGGCCAGGATCAGATAAGAGCGAAAGAACTGGCAAAGATGAAGCGGATGGCAACAGGGTTGCTCCTGCTGATGCTGATAGTTTTTATCGTCAGTCGGGTGTTCCATGGCCAATTCATCTGGCTTGGTTTTGTTGAAGCAACCGCCGAGGCGGCGATGGTTGGTGCCCTGGCAGACTGGTTCGCGGTCACTGCGCTGTTCCGCTATCCACTGGGAATGAAAATCCCCCACACTGCCATCATTCCGAATAAGAAGGACGGAATCGCAGCACAGTTCGGTGACTTCGTACAACAAAACTTCCTGTCTGAAGAAGTTATTTCACAAAAGGTCCGGACCATGGGCCTCAGTCACCGGGTCGCAACCTGGATAACCCAGAAAGATAATGCCGCCGCCATCGCCGAGCAGATTACCTCGGGTATCGCCGGGGTCGTTCGTGTAATGAACGACGAAGACATACAACAGATGATTGAACACAAGGTTGAAGATCGAATCAGGAACACCTCATTCGCACCGATCATGGGAGACATCCTGTCATTCGTCACATCGGGAAAACGCCAACAGGAGTTGTTCGACACCTTTGTCACTGTCGGACTGAATCTACTCGAGGACAGTGACACTGACATCAGGCAAACCGTTGAAAAGGAAACTCCCTGGTGGTTCCCGGGTTCCCTGGACAAGGCCATTTACAACAAGATTGTCCGAAGTGTCAGTAAAACCCTCTATGAAATGCAGGTTGATATCTACCATCCTTTACGGGTTCGTTTGATGAAAATGAGCACCGGGTTTATGGATGATCTAAAGCACTCGGAGGATATCAGGGAAAAGGAGATTTCCATCAAGGAAGATTTACTGGGCGAACCTGCTGTGCGGGACTTTACCCGTTCTCTTTGGACCGATATCAAAGCCGCATTGCTGGAACAAAGTGAAAACCCAGATGCTGAGCTCAATCGGGCCATTGAAGATGCTGTTATCCGTTTCGGAGAGACAATCCTCGAAGACCAGGCGCTGGCAGACAAAATTGATGGCTGGGCTGATGAAAGCGCCAAGTACCTGATTCGAAGCTACGGCCATGAAGTCGCTGCGTTGATATCCCAGACCATTGAAAGCTGGGACCCCAATGCGGCGTCCGAGCGCATCGAACTCCAGATTGGCAAAGACCTGCAGTTCATTCGAATCAACGGCACCATCGTCGGCGGATTAGCGGGTTTAACAATCTACACCTTGTCACAAGTGCCTTCATGGCTTGGTTATTAGCGTGGCGATCTGTACAGCGTATTTTGACACTTATTTTGTTATGACCTATGGTTGCTGCTACTTTTATAAACCCGGCTATTAAATGCCAGAGGTTGTTAAATGTCTGACAAAATATCAACTCAAAAACCGGTCGCTGTCGTCATTGGGGCAACATCCAAGTGGCAATCAGATGGCCGCAATACCAGGCTCGCACACGGTACTGATATCGATGATAGCGATATTCCCCTAGGGACCCGTTGGGGTGTGGGTGGTGCCATCGCCCAGAAGTTCGCCGCTGAGGGATTCTTCGTTGTCCTGACGACCCGCAACAGCACAAATGCAGAGGCGCTAAGTCAAGCCATTAATTCCCAGGGTGGCGAGTGCATGATCGTTGAGCTTGACCTGGTATCGGAGGAATCCATCTCGAAAGCCTTCACCAGCATCCGCGACACCGTTGGAGATCCCGCTGTGCTTGTTTACAATGCCGGGTACCTCGAAGGCCGTGACCTGCCACCAGAGAAGGAGCTGCTCGAGCATGTCCCTGTTGAGATGTTTGACACAGCCCAGCATATTGCCAGCCGCGGTCCTTTCCTGGTAGTACAGGAAGTCTTGCCAACAATGAGAGAAAGGGGTGAAGGTACGATCCTGATTTCAAATAACGCGGCTTCATTGCGCGGCCGGAAACGAAAAACCGGGCAGTCACTCTACTATCCGCGCGTCATGATGAGGACACTGGCGCAAGTTCTCACTGAGGAATACTCAGAACATGGAATTCATATCGCCAACGTGGTTATTGACGGCCTGATAGACTCCCCCGGCACCCGGGCTTTGCCTGTAGCTCAGAAACACCCGCAGATCATTATGAACCCCGTCAAAATAGCAGAGGCATTCTACTATCTGCACACCCAGGACAAGTCCTGCTGGACTCACGAGTTACAGCTGACGCCATATCCGTCGAATCCCAGCCACTGACGTCGTGAACAGGTTCAAGACGCAATGTCATCCGGTAACAGCACAACACGACCAAATGCCTGCCTGGATTCGATATAAGCATGTGCATCGGATGCTTCCGACAGTTTGAATCGCTTGTCTATGACCACCTGAAGTTCACCTTTTGCCACATCGTCAATCAGACGTTGTACGTTGGCGCGGGCACGTGCGCCGTTATAGGCTAATTCTGCACCCTGGAAATAGCTGACATAGGTTTTATTCTGACCGGCCATCTTGGCGAAATTCGGTTGATGCGTATCCCTGCCCACGCCGCCCATAGAGACGATGCGCCCCCGATATGCAGCGCATGAAAGGCTTTTTTCGAGGTTCTTACCGCCAACGGAATCAACAATCAGATCTGGACCCTTACCCTCTGTCAGATCTTTGGCTGCCTGTTCGAAATCAACTTCTGTGTAATTGATGCCGTGATCAAGGCCATAGTCTTTCAATCGCTCGAGTCGCTCATTTGATGAGGCTGTCGCCAAAACCGTGGCACCTGCTCGCTTCGCAAGTTGAATACCGGCCAGCCCTGTACCACTTGCCCCGGCATGGATCAACACTGTTTCCCCGGCTTGCAATCGCCCGAATTCAAACAGGGAATCATCAGCGGTGCCAAACGGAATGGGGATGCAGGCACCTGTCTCAAACGACATGTCATCCGGAATGGGCCAGGCAGAACGTGAATTCACAGCGCGCATGCTGGCGTGAGAGCCCCCATTGTCGGTGGTGGTTACCCGCTGACCAACGAACCGGTCGGTAACAGAATCGCCAATTGCAACAATGACGCCCGACGCCAGGTACCCACCGCAATAGGGCGTGGGGCCCGCAGGACCGTGTCCACGGGCAAGCACATCGCCTCCTTCAATACTCACTGCATGCACCTCTATCAGTACATGCCGGTGGCCGACCTCCGGGTCGTCGACTTCTTCATATTTTAGGACTTCCGGGCTTCCACCTTGATAATAAACGGCTGCTTTCATACCGAGCCTCGCAAACAATTATTGTTAAATACCCTTCCTATTGACGACAGATCCTTAAGCGCTACGGTTTCGTCAGTTTCAACAGGAAACGATCAGTGCTACCCCGAACACCAGGAGCAAAGACCATCTGGGTTTTATCATCACTGCTGTTACTCAGCAGTTCACTGCTCTCAACCTTGAAACCAAGTTTTTCAGCCAGTTCAACAGCCTGGGATTTTTGCATACGATGCAGCTTGGCATTGTCCGCATCCGGATTACCGCTATGGTCGATAATTCCCAGAATCCCACCTGACTTTAGAGTCGCCGTAACAGTCATCAATGCACCATATGCTGCTTCAGGAGAATTGTTGTAAACATCGTGAAGATTCAGTGCGGTTAATGCAGCGTCTAGTGAACCTGCCTCAATTCCGAGATCCGTAAACTCTCTATCCCAGCGTTTTACGTTTGCCAGACGATTGTCAGCAAGTCTGGCTGACATCGCTTTATCATTCGCCCCGTCACGAAACTTGAGCACTGCGGCAGGGTTCTGGGCATACACGGTACCACTGGACCCTACTGCATTCGATAATACCTCGGTGTAATAACCACCCGCCGCAATCAGGTCGATCACCGACATGCCTTCCTCAATCCCCAAAAACGCAATGACCTCTGCCGGTTTTCGGCCTGCATCCCGCTTCATGTCAGCTTCTGCCCGATCCCCGGATTGTAAAGCGTTTGCCAGTGCCACCGGGTCCACACCTTTTTTCGACACATCCGTCTGTGCACAACCGGATGCAACAGCTGCTAGCAATACACCAAGGCAAGCAATTTTAAACTTTTTCATTTCCTATCCCCAAATGATATATGTATTTAGACCTTACAACTTCAAACAAACAATAACTTTAAAATACGATTGATCGTTACTCCCCTGCGACGAAAACCAGCGCCATACCCTAAACGCCAATTGCTGTCTTGAACCCTGAATAGCGGGGCTGGTCAATTGCAATCTGGTTGACCACGGTTTGCCGCAGGTGAGACTGCAAATCCTGGTCATCAAGGGCCTGTTTCCAGCGTAGTTCGGCGAGTGAGGCATTCGAGCCATAGAAAGCCTGCAAGCGAGCCAGTTCAAGTCGTTTGGCTTCAGCCCCTGTTTGCCACTCGCGCAAGACGACATCCAGTGAGTTCGAGGCAACCCTGGATAAAAAGTTGGTTCTACCCTGGGTTGACGGCATCACCTCTTCCCGCAGGAAATCACGAACGCTCTCGAGTAACTTATCAGCGCCGGGTACGTCGAGGTTATCTGAATTTTCTTCCGCAGGAATCAGTTTAACATCCCCAGGGAAAAGCAGATTGACACAATCAACCAGACACTCGGAATTACGCCGGCCAATGGCCGCACGTTCAGCAGACTTGTCGGGACCAATGCGATACTGTTCCGCAAAACCGAGGCAACCCACAGACCACCAGAAAGATCCAAAGACTTCCCAGAACCTGACGGCTTCAGGATCTACTTTCTGTCCGGAAACCTCTTCATAACCCCGAAACAAATCCTCATACTCTCCGAAACCACCGACGGGTTTGTTTGATCCGAACCGCCACGAGTTCACACAGATCCAGCCGAGGTCTCGCATCGGGTCACCAATATGGGCAATCTCCCAATCAAGCACTGCAATGATCTCATTGGCTGAGACCATGAAGTTGCCATTTCTGAAGTCGTTGTGCACGAGCTGTGGCGAGTATATTTCGGGCAGGTTATTCATTAACCAGCATCCCACGTAGTCAATCATGGGTTGTGGGGTTTGCATCAATTTATAACGATCCCAGGTTTGCTGAACAAAAAACCCGGGAGACATGACATCCAGCTTATCCCGTAAACCCGTGGCATCCAGATCAATGGCATGAATCTTCGCCACCACCTTGCCAATTTCATAAGCGAGGCGTTCACGTAGTGATTCATATTTATCGGAACGAACAATTCGAGCGCCCAGTGCTTCTCCTTCCAGCCACTGCATAATGAATCCGTCACCAAGGCCATCTGACGCCTGCAGCACGTAAAATACTGTTGGCGCAGGTATTCCAGCGTCGTCTGCACACTGCATCAGCCGCGCTTCTGTCGGCAGTCCAGGGTGACCCGGGGCGGGTTCGCTGTGCAACCCGCCCGGGGATCGTCGCATTGCCTGGGTTATTTCTCCTGAATCGGCCCGCAGGACAATACGGTAAGTCTCCTGGCTCGCACCTCCAGACAGGCGATCAACTGAAACCAATTCAACAAAATCAGGCACTTGCCTGCGGTAAACCGCCGCCAGACGTTGTTCGAATTCATCCTGGGTCAATTTTTCCGTAACCGGTTCGTCGGACTTTCCGTCAGCTAAGGGATCATTGGACATCTAGTCTTCCCGAACACCCTTTGGCGCCTGCTGTTTCATATAACCGAACATATAACCCGCAATCCGGCGAAGCTGAATTTCTTCAGCGCCTTCGGTAATCCGGTAGCGTCTATGATGGCGGTAGATATGCTCAAACGGTTTGTGACGTGAATAGCCTAATCCGCCGTGAACCTGCATCGCACGATCCGCAGCTTCACAACAAAGGCGATTGGAATAGTAGTTACACATGGAAACCTTGTCCGACACCTTGAAATTACCATAGGTATCCATTTGCCAGGCTGTTTTGTGAATCAACGCACGGAGCATTTCACACTGGGTTTGAAGTTCTGCCAGGGGAAACTGGATACCCTGATTTGTCGACAAGGGTTTGCCAAATGGTTTTCGTTGCATCGCATACTGCACCGACTCATTGATGCAAAACTGGGCGGCACCCAGGCTGGAAGCAGCCTGGCGAATCCGATTCTCGTTAAAGAAGTGCTGTACCACACCCAGGCCGCGTCCTTCGCCGCCAAAAATAGCTTCCTCGGTCACATAGACATCCGAAAGCGAGATTCGGCCATGGTCCGTCGGCATATTAAATGTCCAGAGCATTTCCTCGAGTTTGAAACCATCTGAATTGGTGGGAACCAAAAATGCCGTAATACCGTTACCATCACCGGCGTTACCACTGGTGCGCGCGAGAATCATGTCGTAGGCTGCTTTGTGGATTCCGGTATTCCAGGTTTTTGCGCCATTGATACGCCAGCCATCACCATCCCGGACAGCGGTGGTTTCCATATGGGTAGCATCGGAGCCATGGTCAGGTTCTGTAATACCAAATGCAAATCCACGCGTACCCTCTAACAACCCCGGCACCCATTCTTCTTTCTGGGAATCGGTTCCATAAGCAATCATCAACAACAGACCCACGTTGTTGCCGACAATAGAATGCTCGTTTTGCAAATCGTTGTGGAGCCCCAGACCCTTTGCGGCGAAATGTTCCCGAATAATTGCCATCCCCAGGTTAGTGCCGTTCTTACCACCGTACTCTTCCGACAGAGGATAACGATAATGCCCTGCCGCGTCAGCCCGGCGCCGCGCTTCACGCAGCAATGCTTCCCATTCTTCGTTCGGCAGACCGCCCCGTTCCCAATCCGTTCGGGCGTCTTCCCGACGATGATCAAAAAATCGATTGTTATCATCCTGCATCTGGAGCGGGGTTATTTCTGCATCAATGAACGCATCCAATTCCTGCAGGTAATCTTGTAAATCTTTAGAGATATCAAAATCCATACCACGCGCCTCTAATCAGCTATTAGGTTTGACTTCGATCATAGCCCTGTGGCGTCTTGAAAGACAAATTTTTCTTATGGCACTTTTGTATTCGTCAGATGCCAATCAATACCACTGACCAATCAACTTTCCAGGGTATTCGCCATGCTGTTAAGCTGATCTGCAAACGGGTCTTCATCCGCATCGCGATGCCAGGTGTATTCCGCGCCATTTGATATTTTTTCTGCCGTTTCATTCCCAAACAGGCGGGCGATAATCGCCAGAGCCATATCCATTCCCGCAGAAACGCCTGAGGATGTAACAACATTGCCATCATCGACCCACCTCGCCCGCTCTACCCACTCAACCTTGTCGGAGCTACTCACCGCTAACGAAAAAAACTGCTTGTTGGAAGTTGCCCGACGGCCGTCCAGAATTCCCGCCCTGGCAAGCAGGGCTGAACCCGAACAAACCGAGGAAGTAATCTGAGCTTTGGCGGCACGTTCTCTCAGGAACTGCAACAGAACTTCATTTTCCAGTTCAGGGATAGTACCCATGCCACCGGGCAACAGAATCAAATCCAGCTGGGGCGCATCAGTGAAATCATATTCCGCTATCACCGAAGGCATAGGTGCCTGGGACATAGAGCCCGCAGTGACCGGGCCTTTGTGTTGTGCCACCATGACTACCTGTAACATTTCCGGGGGTAATGTGGTGAACATTTCCAGAGGACCGAACATGTCCAGCAATTCAAACCCGGGATACAGGACCGCGCCCAGAGTAAGTTTCTTCATCCTATTCTCCTTTCTCACTACTGACTTGTATGATGTTGTTACTCAAAACAGAAAGATATTTCTCCAAACTCACCATAATCCGCAACAAACTTCCCAACCTGTGCCGGGTAAATTCTACCCAGGGAACCTGTCATCAGATATGCACCCGAGTTAATATCATAACCCTGGCTCAATATCTGGTTTACCAGCCATAACAGGGAATCTATTTGACTACCCATGGCATCGCCCCCCTTTCCGGCTCCAAGTTCCTCGCCATCTTTTACAAACGTCACTTTGACCTCATCAAGATTTGCATTGGATGCCGCCGTGCCAACTATGTAACCGGCAGAACCACTGTTACCGTTCAGTAAACCCCACATCTGCAACTTCCATCATGGGCAAGGTAGCATCAATTGAATCCAGGAGTGTTTGCCGGGTCAACGGTCCGCCGGAATTCTCAATCGTCTGGCCAACCCGAAACCCAATCTCTGTTTCGAGCACCGGTGTGACGAACCTGCCCATCTCCAGTGTGTCGCCTGACGAGTAGGCTCCGGAGGCAAACAGGATGCCACTGGCAGGTCCAGAGGCACTGAACATTTCCTGGGCAACGGGGTTCGATAAGGCAGCTTTAAAGCCGGAGATCTGGTCCACCTCTTGAATCAGGTTGACAAATTCTTTTTGAATTTCATAGGCAATCGTCTCATCTGCATCGGGGAATACCTCGCTCAAGAGGGGCTTACGAACATTGTGTTGTCTGGCCACAAACATCTTTTGGGCAAATTCGTCTAACGATAAAGTCACAACCAATTCCTTCTTTGTAACGGCCTCTTGCGCCTGTACTTTGTTTCGACAGCCATGGCTTCTCCACCATCAGGCTGGACATTATACGCCGTGATAACGAGATGATTTTTGTCTTTCAGCTCAAACACCGTCTTCCAGCCCCAGGACGGCTGGTCGGGACCCACAGCATATTTGCCGACAACCACAAAACCGTTTTGAGTACCTTCTCCTTCTGAAAACAGGATGCCATAGTTCATATGGAAATCATCCACCCACGAGGACTGGAACTCCTTTTTTACGGAATTAAACGCAATCATCTCCTCCCCAACACGTGGTCGCCCCTGGATCTGCCCTTGATAGGTGTGTCGTAAAAACTGCCCGGCAGGTATGAACTGGAATTCACCGCTGATACTGGACTCGTCACTGAGTTGGCCTGGCCGAAACCAGGTGCGACAGGTGCCTTCCCATGAACCCACCAGCGATGTCAGCAATTCCTGGGGCGTAAGCCCGCCTTCCTGGCCATTAGCCTGGATCGACAGAGAGAGGAATACGCATATTGCTGACCAGCGTAGTTTGGATTTTTTCATGACTCATCACGCCTTTTGAGTTATTAACGTAGTTCCACAATAATCCGCCATCATAAATCTATTCAAAGTCTCCGCCATGGTTGAATTAAAATGTCAGAAATCCTGGTCCGCAAAATTGATTTCGAATTTCCGGAAGATACCAGTCTCTACGCAATTCCGTCCATGCCAAGGGTATCGTTGCTCATCGCTGCTTTTTCGTTGACCATGCCATATCTGGAGCCATAGCTGATTCGAATGATGTTGAAGGCCTGGGATCATGTTGACGATGAAGCGGTGTTGGAAGATATGAAGCGCTTTGCCAGCAGAAAGGGAATCACTACCGTAATCACGCCCGTCTGAATGCAATTATCCGTTCAAAATTCGACGATGAAACAGCAGCCAAGCTCCTTCGAATTGAGGCTGACTTAACAGCAGACTACGAGCGCTTTCTTGAATCCGAGTCGATGGCGTTTAATCTTGCCTACGCTGAGGGATTCGAGTCCATGACCTGCGCGGCTGCCAAGGCAGGCGCAAACAGAGAAGGAGACCGGGGCTTATGAAAAGGCTGGGAAGAGTTTCTGGACTGGCACGGCCTTGAGGAGATAGAACACAGGACTGTCGCTTTCGACGTATTTCAGCATGTCGTTGGAAACTGATCGCCGGGGGTCACAGGTATATCAACTCTCTTTTCCCCTGGTACAATCCAGCCAAATATAAAATCACCGATGCACTTAAAGCGCGCCTCGATAAGTACTCAACCGCTGGCTGAGTTAGACTGGCGGGTCTCCTTTTGATCCTTCTATAGTCCAACGCAGCAGCGGCAGATGCTGCCGACCATGGTAGCGTTCTCCCTGGTATAGATAGGCTGGGGAATCAAAAATGCTCTGTTCCAGTAATTGCTGCTGTAGCGCTGATAATTCCAATTTGCCTGTCTTCTGGTAATCCAAAAATCCAGCCCCGCTTATTCCCAGCCCTTGTAATAATTCAGCCACCTCGTCCGGTGTTTGCAGTGTTTTCTCTTGCGCAAACCCTGCCCGGTACACGCCTGTAATATAGTCACGAGGATCGATACCCAACTGGTTCACGTACAGCAAGCCGACGTGCACCTGTTCTGCATCAAAATGCCTGAGCCCCTGTTCTTCAGTGATGCCGAGTCGCTGACAATTTCGATGATGTTCCCGCTGTTCGAACTGAAATCGGGCTTTGGCCCGCCTGGCCTTATACGCAGCCAGGGGATCATCGCTTGTCTGGTTTGGCTGCTTACTCGAGAGGCGAGCCAGAATACCGGACACCGGTAACCACTGAGCAGGAATCTGCAACTCTTCGACAAGATCCAGGGTAGGTTGCATTGACAGGAATCCACTGAGACTCGAGAGATCCAGGTGAATCGTGAGCTGCTGTTTCATTACTTACTACCGACTAAAACTGAGTCGTTGGCAATATCCGGAATAGGCCCCTGACATCCCGCCAAATGCCAGCGCACTCTTGGCAGGTGTTCGCGACCGAAATAACTTTCACCATCAATCACATAGGTTGGGACACCAAAGTATCCCTTGTCCAGTATGACGTCCTGTAACTCATCGTGAATGATTCTACCCTCACTTTGCTGGTAGACATCGAATCCCGTGGTATTCACGCCTGCCTCCTCCAGAACACCGTTAACAACCTCGATATTTTCAATATCCAGTTCCCGACGCCAGAACCGCTCATAGGTAATATCTGTATAACGTTTCAGGGCTAACCTGTCTTGTTCCTTCGCCCAGAGCATGCCGATTGCAGCGAGTGAAGAATCCCAGATTTTCTGCGTCCCCTTCAGGCTCAGACCTCGTAGGGAAGCGTATCTTCGCGCATCCATGTAAGCGTATTTCACCGCCATCCATTGCCTCGGAGATCGATTGTTCTCAACTACCTTGCCGCTATCATTTTTTTTTGCCGTGCCAAGGTAGCTGCCGATGTTCAGGGTGAGTGGATACCAGTCGATTTCAATTCCAAATTCTGCTTCCAGCGCGTAAGTCGGATCCTTGGCGATAAAGGCATATGGACTTTTGTAGTCGATGTAAACCTCAAGAGATTTCATTTAACGGTCACAATCAGCCAAAGATCGCCATTGTAACAATACCTGGCCGACTTCACTTGTCATGTTTCGCAGATGCCGCTAGCCTGTGCTCCATGGATCCAATTACCCAGGGCGCGCTGGGCGCTTCACTGCCGCAGTCTCTCAGCCACAAAGACAAGTTAACGACCACTACCTGGCTGGCCTGCCTGGCAGGGATGGCACCGGATATGGATGTCTTTATTCGATCTCCCTCGGATCCGATGATGTTTCTTGAGTTTCACCGACAATTTACTCATTCCCTGATATTCATCCCGGTTGGCGCACTGATCTGCAGCCTGCTGTTTTACAGATGGTCCCGAAAGAATCTGGACTTTAAGCAATCCTACGTCGTCTGCTTGCTGGCTTATTCCACCCATGCTCTGCTCGATGCCTGTACGACTTATGGTACGCAGTTGTTCTGGCCATTTTCTGATGTTCGAATAGCCTGGAACAATGTCTCCGTCGTTGATCCATTTGTTACCATTCCACTGGTGGCACTCGTTGTTGCAACCTACCGAAGTCGAAAACCCCTCTATGCCCGACTCGGAATCGCGTGGGTACTCGCCTACCTGCTGATGGGTGTTGTCCAGCGGGACCGGGCCGAGGCTTTCGGTCTTGAACTGGCACAATCCCGGGGCCACCAACCGGTTTCTCTGGAGGCCAGGCCAGGTTTTGGCAATCTGCTGGTTTGGAAAATCATCTATGAATACGATGGTCACTATTATGTCGATGCGATAAGAACCGGTCGCCAATCGAAATTTTACCCCGGTCAGCGCATCAGAAAACTTGATATCAGGCGGGATTTGCCCTGGCTTGACCCGGGCAGCCAGCAGGCCAGTGATCTGGAACGCTTCGCCTGGTTCTCTGGTGGCTACCTCGCCATGGATGCCAGTCGGCCGAATCTCGTAATTGATATGCGCTATTCCATCGTCCCTAACGAGATAGACGCGCTGTGGGGAATACTGCTGAGTCCCAATGGGTCAAATTCTCAACACGTCTCTTATCAAACGCAACGAAACGTATCCCCGGCAAGTCGTAGCGCCATACAGAAAATGTTCCTGGGAGACTAGGCAGCCCATCGCGTCTTGGCGAGGCCAGGAAAAATTCCCTGGCGATAAGGCAATCTTCCTGATTTGATGCCAGAATAGATAGAGCCTGTTTCAGGCTGAAACTATCCGTCAACGGCGGATTAACCATCGTGTAGAGGTGCGTAATGGCTGATGACTGGTTTGAGAAATACCCCGGTTTAACATTCGAACGACGAGACTTCGGGGTCCTGCTGATGACGATTGATCGTCCCGAGGCAATGAACGCCACCGATGCGAAACTTCATAATCATCTATCCAGGGTGTGGCTCGACATTGAGGACGATGCGGAAACTTCTGTCGTCATCGTCACCGGTGCCGGTAAGGCATTTTCTGCCGGTGGCGACCTGGACTGGATCAGCGGGATGGTACAGAACTATGATGAAATGAAAGTCGCCTTTCGTGAAGCAGGCGATATTGTTTATCGGATGACGCAGTGTTCCAAGATCATCATTTCAGCAATCAACGGTGTTGCGGTGGGCGCAGGCCTGGCGGTGGCGTTGATGGCAGATATTAGTTTGATGGCGGAAGAAGCCAGGATTACTGACGGTCATATTCGGCTTGGTGTCGCCGCCGGTGATCATGCAAATATCATCTGGCCATTGCTATGCGGCCTGGCAAAAGCGAAATACTATCTGTTGACAGCAGATTTTGTTGACGGAAAAACGGCGGACCAGATTGGTCTGGTCAGCAAGTCAGTACCCCGGGAACAATTGATGGATGAGGCGATGAAAGTCGCTGAGAAGATTGCCAAAGGCCCGAGGGATGCCACGCGACTGACGAAGCGGGCCCTAAACCTCTGGGTCACCCAGGCAGCGCCCGCGTTTGATGCGAGCCTGGCTTTCGAGATGTTGAATTTTATGGGTCCCGATGCTGCCGAGGGCGTGGCGGCTTTGAAGGAAAGAAGAGACCCGAATTTTCGCTCCTGAACAACATATGCCAGTCTCCGGCACTTTAGATACCCGATGATCACTGAAATAGACGATCCACTCGAACACTGGCGCGACCGGTTTGTCTTGCCGGAGGCTATCTACCTGGACGGCAACTCCCTGGGACCGTTGTTGATCGACGTCAAGCAAAGACTGGAATCCACAATCAGTACGGAGTGGGGGCAAGACCTGATATCCAGCTGGAACAAGCACCAATGGATAGATTTGCCAGGGATCGTTGGCGAGAAAATTGCCCCCCTGGTTGGCTCGAAACCTGGACAAGTCATCTGTACTGACAATGTATCGCTGAATATTTTTAAGTTGCTGGCAACCGCGCTGTTGCTACAACCGGATCGAGTAAAAGTTGTTGCCATGAAAGATACTTTTCCGACAGATCTATACATGATTCAAGGTATGCAAGGGATACTGGGTCGACACAAGTGTGAGCTGGTAATGGCACTATCGGAAGAACATTTGCTGTCGGCCATAGACAATTCCACCAATATCGTACTATTGAGTCATGTCAATTTTAGAACGGGTGAGTTGCTCGATATTGCGAAGATAACGCAATGTGCACACGAACAGGAAGCCATGGTTCTGCTTGATCTTTCACATAGTGTAGGTGTTGTACCGATTGGCCTCGATGCACTCGACGTGGATTTTGCAGCAGGTTGTGGCTATAAATTCCTCAATGGCGGTCCGGGTGCACCCGCCTTTCTGTACGTTAATAAAAGACACCAGAACAAGGTCAAACAGCCCCTGAGTGGCTGGATGGGGCACCAGGCACCGTTTGATTTTCATCCTGCCTACACACCCGCCGTAGGGATAGCACAATATTTGTCAGGCACACCGGGTATCCTTGGACTCTCAGCGCTGGACGCCGCAATATCTATCTGGGAAGCAATCGATTTAACGGCAGTCAGGAACAAATCAAAGCAGTTAACAAACCTGTTCATCGACCGGGTTACCCAAGAGCCAGATCTCGGGTCTGTGCGAGTCGCCTCGCCCCTTGATGCTGAACGTCGCGGTAGTCAGGTGTCGCTGGTACACGAGCACGCTTATGCCATCGTACAGGCAATGATCGAGCGAGGCGTTGTTTGCGATTACCGGGAGCCTGACCTGATACGATTCGGATTTGCACCCTTGTACATTCGGTATCAGGATGTTGTTGATGCCGCCGCCATTCTCGCTGACGTTATGAAGACAGGACTCTATCACTCCGATCGATTTCAGGCGATGCAACAGGTTACCTGATTCCTCTGGTTAAAAACTCTGCTTAAACACTCTGCTTAAACATTCCGGTCAAGCATTCTTGATGGTCATGCCGCCGTCAAGGCGGCCGGTAACGCGAATGACAAGGTTGCATGGGCAACTTCTTCAGGTTCGGCATAGCGACGCAAAGCCACCCTGCGTTTCGCAAAAATAATCTTGTGCTCATCGGGGATCGCCTGGGTCATCCCGGTTTTGATAGGTCCGGGACAAATACAATTCACCGTAATTGCTTCCGGGCCCAGTTCAACCGCCAGTGAACGGGTTAGTCCAACCACACCTGTTTTTGCCGCGGTATATTGGCTGCCAAATTTGGTCGCTCCAAGTGCCTCCGTCGAGGCAATGTTGATAATTCTGGGATGTTCTGACTTTCTCAAATAAGGCAGCGCTGCCCTGATGGTATGTACGTGGGCAGTCAGCAGCACGGCGAACGTCTTGTCCCAGGCGGCCACATATTCTGGCTCGTCAATCGGTGTCGACATGGATATACCCGCATTGTTTACCAGGATATCGATGCCACCAAAATGATCGGCAATTTCGGCGATCACGCTCCGAATAGCATCTGAATCGGAAAGGTCCAGCACCCAGCCTTTTGCGTCATAACCTTCTGCAGTCATTTCACCAACAACGGTTTCGAGGGGTTGCTGATTAATATCGATGGCGGCAACCTTCGCCCCTTCGTCAGCAAATAAATGTGCGGTCGCTCGACCCATACCGCTTGCGGCGCCTGTTACAATCACAACCTTGCCAGCAACTGAGCGACTTAATGTTGATAATGTCATAGCATTTCCCTGATTTGTCGAAGCTTGTTTTTAAAAGTCGAACAATTTTGTCAGGCAATAGTGCACCATTTCCCGCTGTACAATCAAATAGGTTACTATGCAAGTCTTTAATCGCGGTACAAGAGTGCAACATTGAGTGATAGCCCGAGCAAAGACACAGAAACCCGACTCAGCCGAATCGAGATTTCAAAACAAGCACTAAACTTTTCAATCGCCCATTTCACAATTTTCTCGTCGGTTGTGCGTGAAAATCTGCATGGACATAACTTTCAGATTCAATGCCACGTCACCGCGGTCCTGGGCAATGATGGCCTGCTATTTGATTATGCAATCCTAAAAAAAATCCTCAGGGATATGTGTGACGAGATCGACGAACAGGTTATTTTGCCGGGTAATTCTCCACACCTCTCGATTTCAAAAGAAGAAGATTATGTCTTTGCCTTGTTTAATGATGAGCGCATTCCTTTTTTACGTCGCGACGTCAGTATCCTGCCAATCGCCAACACAACAGTGGAAGAATTTTCTCACTATTTTTTAAACAAGCTGGTCGCTCACGCCGAGTTACAGGGCAAGGGGATCGAGGCATACACCGTTAAAATTTCGTCAAGTCCCGGTCAATATGGTGTGGCTGAATGGAGGCAGCAATGAAAACCCTGATAGTCACCGGTGCCAGCAAAGGTATTGGCTTTGAGATTGCGCAGCAATTTCTGGAAGAAGGTTACCGGGTTGTCAACTTCTCCCGTTCCGCATCGTCGGATGAGAGAATTGAAAGCCATAGCATCGATTTCTCGTTCAGTGACGCGGAGGACCAAGCGAGAAAACTGCTGTCGATCGTGCTTGAGTCGGGAGAGATTTGCCTGGTTCACAATGCCGCTAGACTAAACAACGACACAGCGCACAAGACCGACACCGAAAGCTTCCGGGAAGTCATGAACATTAATGTGGTTGCCGCACATATTCTCAATCAAATCATCATCCCGCTTATGCAACCGGGTTCGAGTATTATCTATCTGGGTTCGACCCTTTCTGAAAAAGCGGTCGCCAACACTTATAGTTATATTGTCAGCAAACATGCCATCATTGGCATGATGCGGTCCACCTGCCAGGATCTCAAGGGCACCGGTATCCACACAGCCTGTGTCTGCCCCGGTTTCACTGATACAGAAATGCTGCGCAGCCATATAGGAGACGACCCTGAAGTTGCCAGCAGCATCGCTGCTGTATCGACATTCGGGCGACTGATTGCCCCGGCAGAAATTGCATCAACTGTAAAATTTGTCGCCCAAAATCCGGTGATTAACGGGTCTGTGCTTCACGCCAACCTTGGCCAGATAGAGAACTAAGGAAGTTATACAAGCCGTTAGGAATCAAAATGAACGATGAAATTAGAGAACGCCGGGAAAGAGTGTTCCTGGTACTGGCCGGGTTTTTTCTCTGCGCGATGACAATGCTCAACATCATTGGCATCACCCGCTTTATTCAACTCGGTCCATTCGCATTGGCTGTGGGTGTACTGCCTTATCCTCTGACATTTCTGTGCACTGACCTGATCAGTGAACTGTATGGAAGAGCCCGGGCAAATTTTCTCGTGTCTGTTGGCCTGGTGCTGAATTTTTTTATATTAGGCACCATGTGGGTGGGCAACCTTATTCCGTCCGTTGACCCGGCAAACCAGCCTCCATGGCAGCTAATTCAGCTGGCAGAGGGAGTCGCGCTGCCAAATGGTGACATCGTGACCCATCAGGTAGAACTCTATACCCTGCTCTTCGCTACTACATCGGGCGCTGTTTTTGCTTCCATGCTGGCTTATATTGCCGCCCAGTACTGCGATGTTTACCTGTTTCACTTCTGGAAAAGACTAACAAACGGCAAACACCTCTGGTTGCGCAACAATGGCAGTACCCTGATAAGCCAGGGTGTTGATTCCTTTATGGTCATCGGCGTGACTTTTGGTGCTGCATTCCTCGCCGGTAGCATGAGTTCCGCCGTGATGCTGACCCTGATAGGCAGCAATTATCTGTTCAAACTCACCATTGCCTTACTCGACACACCATTTATTTATCTCGGCGTTTACAGTCTAAAATCCTATTTGCAAATGACGGATGAGGAAATACTCGCTCACGCACATTAGTAGCCACTAAAGAGAACCCCTTGAACGAGATAGAAGAGTTACTTCAGTTCTGGATTGGACCCGCAAGCACGGACCCGATTGAATCGAGTAAAAGAACTAAACTCTGGTACGGCAGCAATCCCGCAACCGATAACAAAATACGTCTACTATTCAGTGAGACTCTCAAGCGTGCAGAACGTGGTGAACTTACCGATTGGGCCAACACAGACCAGGGCAGTCTGGCCCTGATAATCCTGCTGGATCAGTTTTCCCGACACATCTACCGCGGCTCCGCCGATGCTTTTGCCAATGACAACAGGGCGCTCGAAGTAGCCCGAACGGCGATTGATAAAAGACGCGACCAACGATTGTCGTTGATAGAACGGGCATTCATGTACCACCCTTTTCACCATGCAGAGTCCCTGCCTTGCCAGAATCAATGTGTTACCTTATTCGAGAATCTGGAGTCTGTTGCACCGCGAGCATCGGCGCGACAAATCAGCTCCTTTGCCAATTCGGCCAGGGGCCACCGGGAAATCATCAGGCGTTTTGGCCGCTTTCCCCATCGAAATGACGTGTTACGCAGAGAGAGCTCCAGCGATGAGATAGCGTACCTGAAACGAGACGGCAAAGGATTTGGCCAATAGCTCCATTAAACGACTAATAAGAGACACCAGAGAGAATGATGCAGCAATTTACAGACGACCTGGGAATCCCCTACACCGCAACGGAATCAGGGAGTATGGACTCCTTTAATCAGGTACTGGAGTCGTACCTTGAATCACGCAGTTATGTCATGCCGGAACTGGATAAGCTGCTGCGGAAAGATGCCTCCATGCCGATGGCCCATTGCCTTAGGGCGTACCTGATAAAACTCGCGAGCGACCCAAGACTTCTGGCCCCGATCCAGGCTGAAAGTGCGTACCTGGCTTCCATCACAGATCAGATGAATGACAGGGAACGGCAACATTTGCTGGCACTCGACGCACTGATCGCTAATCAATCAGAACAGGCTATCAATATCCTCGATTCCCTGCTTGAGCAGTATCCCAGGGATATGCTGGCGCTGAGACTGAATCATCATTTGCACTTTTACTCTGGCGTTGCCAGCAACCTGAAGAATTCTGTGAGTCTTTCAGTTCAGCATTGGGGCAGCGATGAACCTTTTTACAGCTTCCTGCTGGGAATGCACAGCTTTGGCCTGGAGGAAGCAGCTGACTATGAGTTAGCCGAAACTACGGGCCGACAGGCTGTCGAACTCAATAGTAATGATCTGTGGGCTGCACACGCGGTGGCCCATGTTATGCAGATGCAGGGCCGGTATGCGGAAGGTGTTGCCTGGTTGGCCGCCTTATTGCCTACCTGGAAACAAACTAACAATTTCATTTACCACCTTCACTGGCACAAGGCTTTGTTTCATATTGGGCTGTCCGATCACCAGGCGGCACTGGGAATTTATGATGAGTACTTGCTCGACCCACTGGTTGATGATTTCTACCTTGATATCTGCAACGGCGCATCCTTGTTGTGGCGACTTGAGATGCATGGTGTCGACGTCGGAGACCGATGGCAGGCGCTTGCGTCCTACTCTGCAGCACGGGTCCAGGACGACGAGCTGGTCTTTTGCACCTTACACTACCTGATGACGCCAGCCCGCCTCCAGGACAAAGCCATAACCCAACGGGCACTCGATCACTTTGAGTCCTGGTCAGAACGTGATACAACCCAGGGCGCAGTTGCGAAAAAAGTAGGCCTGCCCCTGGCTCGGGCTGTGGTCGACCTTGGACGGGGAGAATTTGAACTGGCGGCACAAACCATCCAGGTCATTCAAGACGAAATAGTGGCCATCGGTGGCAGCCATGCACAACGACACCTGTTCGATCAGATGCAATCGTTTGCGCGGCAACGGACCTGAGACTGTTTTTGAGAGCAGGTTTCAAGAACAAGAATTTTAAGACAAGAACTTAAGAACGAGACCAGACTATGGACTATGAACAAATCCTCTACGATGTCGACGACAATATCCTGACGATCACGTTGAACCGCCCGGAAAAACTTAACGCTTTTACCAATCAGATGATGCTTGAAATGGTCGATGCGTTTGATCGTGCTGACGCTGATGACGAGATAAAAGCGATTATCATTACCGGTGCCGGGCGTGGATTTTGCGCCGGAGCAGATCTATCGAGTGGTGGCAGCACCTTCGATGCTGATAAAGCCGGAACCGGTTTAAAACCAGACGGTGGCGGTTTACTCACGCTAAGAATTTTCGAATGCCTGAAACCGGTTATCGCTGCCTGTAACGGTCCCGCCGTGGGCGTTGGCGCAACCATGCAATGTGCAATGGACATTCGCCTGGCATCAACCGATGCGCGCTATGGCTTCGTTTTTGCAAAACGCGGAATCGTGCCGGAAGCCTGCTCAAGTTGGTTTTTACCCAGAATCGTGGGCATCAACCAGGCCCTGGAATGGGCAATGTCAGGTCGAATCTTTGACGCCCAGGAAGCACTGGACCAACGTTTTGTTCGCAGCGTCCATCCCGCTGATGAGCTTCTCTCTGCTGCAAGGACTCTTGCGAAAGAGTTTGCACATCAAACCTCTTCTGTTTCCGTCGCGATGATCCGCCAGATGATGTGGAAGATGCTCGGTGCTGACCACCCCATGGAGGCGCACAAGATCGACTCTCGCGGCGTTTACTACACGGGACGATCCGCTGATGCTAACGAAGGGGTGCAGTCGTTTCTGGAAAGACGTGCCGCAGAATTCCCGGGTAAAGTATCTACAGATATGCCGGAATTTTTCCCCTGGTGGACACCGAGGGAGTTTGAATAGTCGCTAAAAGGTACGCTGACTTGCCCAAAGTGGCGCGAAGCCCAGGCTAGATTTCACCAGGTCTGCATTTGGGCTTTTGTCGCACCATTGTAAGTTACAATTCACTTCTCCAGGGATAAGAAGCCAACCTTTCATAACCTCTAATTCTTTTTAATATCAATGACTAATGTTACTGTATATAAACACAGTATTTAGCTTCGCAATGCCAACCGTAGTCTCTCAACCCCCGATAGCCAACCTGACCCCCTCACCAAATTGGGCTCACACCTGCATGGTCAGCCGAGTCTCTGTTAGCTGACGACCCGGCTGCGATGACTTTCATAGGCTGGACCTACTACCGAAGAAAATCAAGTATCGAGAACGACCGATTGTGGCCGAATCCAGACCTACCAGCCTAAAAAGTCAGAATGCTGCTAAGCCCGTCAAAGCGACGACTCCCAAATTGCAACACTTTACTCCGCCCCCAATTATATGTAACGGTTAGGTATGTAGATGTTGTTTTTGGACACGGTAACTCAGAAAAGATAAGTGTGGGATGAAAATTATCGGATGTGGATTTGGACGTACAGGCAGCATGTCGATGAAAATCGCGCTGGAGCAATTGGGCTTCGGACCTTGTCATCATATGGATGAAGTCATGGCCAACCCAGAAACGCAGCTGCCCAATTGGCTTGCTGCTTCAAAAGGTGAAGACGTCAATTGGGATGATGCACTCAAGGGTTATGAAAGTTGTGTCGATTGGCCATCAGCTGCCTACTGGTCCGTACTAACAGAACATTATCCTGATGCAAAGATATTATTGACTACAAGAAGTGCCGAAAGTTGGTACAACAGCATCTCTAACACCATCTTTAAAATTATAGGCGACACTATGGATGCGCCTCCCAATGAAGCACCAAACCCCTTTGGTGAAATGATCGGGCATATGGTTTTGGAAAATACGTTTCAAGGCAACATCACTGACCGCGACCACTGCATCAATATCTTCAACCAAAATGTTCAGGCTGTGAAAGATACATTCAAAGGTGACAAATTATTTGTCTACAATATTGGCGATGGCTGGGACGGACTCTGCCGATGGCTGGATGTGCCAATACCTGACATGCCCTTTCCGCGAACCAATAACCAGGAAGAATTTTTTCAGCTGGCGAGCACGGCGCCTTAAGTACTTCACACCAAGATTCGTATGATTACATATCCGTTTAGCCCCATGATCGATACCTGGCCATGTCGGCTCCATTCCGGCAAATAATTTTACAGTCGTTCGTTTGCCCGCAACACCTGGGATAGCTGACCTTGGTTAGCAAGAATCAACGAGTCCAGCGGCTGTGACGTAACCATTATTTTTGACAAGAAAGCGGCTGGACACACGCCATTTAAGTTACTTGGCTAGGGAAATGGAGGACAGCTTGCAGGCCGTTAGCGTTTGGTGGCCAAAGCGGATGGGTTAACCGTCTGCATCGCTAGTACATGCGTTCCTTCACGTCATTCTCGATACCTATCTCAAGCTCCCTGCGCATGGCTTCATCCAGTCCAAGATGGTCTGACATGAGCTCCGCGAGGGTCGGAGGTTTCTCCACTGGTTTGTAGTCGCCTTGCCATAATTTTGAGCGTCGATAAGCCTTGGAACAGTGTCCCAGAGCCTCTTCAACTGTGACAATGATACAAAGCTCCGGTAACTTACCATTCACAGGGAACAACGCCAGAAGTTTCGGATCCGTTGATACAACACCGGTGCCATTTATACGGACGGTTTCGAGCACGCCTGGGATCATAAACAGCAACGAAAGTTTCGGTTGGTTGATGATGTTAGTCACACTATCTAATCGCTTGTTACCGGGCCGCTCTGGCAGGATTAGAGTTTTTTCATCCTTGATATGTACCCAACCCGGGGCGTCCCCACGGGGACTGATATCACTGGAACCGTCTGCCGCGTGTGTTGCAATCGCAGCAAACGGTGACATTTCAACATATCGCTTGATGGATCGAGTCAACAGGGGTGTACTTTTTACAACGACAAGTTCGTGAACAGGTTTCCCCATGAGGTTGCGGAGTTGTTCTTCTGAAGTAATTTGATGATCCATGGTCATTCCTCCTTCCGGTGTTGAGAGCGGATTTTCTCTTTGACTTACTCTAATTTCCACATATCGCGAAACATTTTGCAAATGTAAGCTTCGCTGACAAGGCAATTAGCCGAACGCAGATCAAGATGCTGGATGTCACGAATTTTTTTATTGCACAAGTAGATATTGGAGCCTATTCTGAAGCGATTGAGAGGTCATTGGTTATCAATCTTGTGCTCACTTCAAAGTGATCTGAGCTTCTTCTCCATCGTTAATCGCTCAGGTAAATAGTCTAATGTTAATTCCCCGATACGCTGCAGATACCCCAACAACAGAAATTACAGTGGCGCTTGAAGATGCCGGGTGCGTGGTGGTGACCGGGCTGATGGATTCAAGACTTCGACAGGCGGTAACCGATGAACTTGCCCCACACATGAACAGGGCACGCGTTATCGAAGATGATGATCCGACGCAGTTTTACCCGGGCCGGACGAAACGTATCACAGCGCTGGTGACACGTTCTGCGACCGTGACTGACCACCTCATCCCCCACCCGATCTCCCGGAAAGTCTGTGAGGCCACTCTGCTACCCAATAGTGAATACGGCTATCAGCTACACGTTACTGCGGCATTGGAAGTTGGTCCTGGTTCGCGTACCCAGGTGCTCCATCGGGAAGAAGACTCTTTCACTTTCTTTCCCCTCCCACGCCCGAACCTGATCGTTGCCAGCATGTGGGCAATGACAGATTTCCGGTCCGATAATGGCGCAACGTTGCTTGTGCCAGGAAGTCACAAGTGGACTGATGATCGGGTAGCAACCAGTGACGAGGTTGTCGAGGCAGAGATGCCAGCCGGTTCTGTACTTTACTGGATGGGCGGTCTACTTCACGGCGCGGGGGCTAATACATCACAGGACTGGCGCTATGGGGTGATCCTGACCTATTCCGCAGGCTGGGTGCGGCAGGAAGAAAATCAATATATGGACGTCCCAGCCGAAAGACTTGCCGAGCTTTCGCCAGAGGTTAAACAGATAGCAGGGTTTGATATGTATCGTGCCCTCGGATTTCACGACCCATCGGTCGGCTGAACTACAAGATAAATGATATTGCTGGCCTCCAGAATAGAGACCCAGCGTTAAATTGTGTGTGAACTGACACCAACGTCACTGGCCAGTGAACTCATGGAAAGCATCTGTCCGGACCCGAGGGCAAGCAGTCGAAGAAACTTGTCAAATACACAAAGCGGAATCCACCATCCATGACGCGTCGTCAGAACCTCGAACCATCGGGATGATTGATGGACGGACATGGGCGACTTCATCACGTACTGCGCAATTTCTCATCTGAAAAATATGCGGTAGCTGACGATAGCGAAAGTTGTGCGTACCAGCCGATCTTTCGAACAATAGCACTTTGACCTTCACACCAAATCAGGGGTAGAGTCATTCGCAAACCAAAAGGAGATACCCACCATGGAATACCAGTGCCTGATTTATGACGTCAAAGATAGTATTGCGACCCTTACGCTGAATCGACCGGATCGTTTAAACGCACTGGGTGAATCCCTGCGGGAAGACTTCCATGACGCGATTCAAACCGCGACGAACGACGATTCTGTTCGGGTCCTGGTCGTTACCGGTGCGGGTCGGGGATTTTGTTCTGGCGGGGATGTGAAAGCCATGAATGAAAGAAATCAACAGAAAACGGGCACCGCGCTCAACGATAAGATTACACCGTTAAGGGACCAGATCGTACTGGCGCTTCGAGACACGCCCAAACCAGTGATCGCGGCTGTCAATGGCCCCGCTGCCGGTGCCGGTATGAACCTGGCCCTGGCATGCGATATCAGAATTGCATCCGACAAGGCTATCTTTGGTGAAACGTTCGCAAAGAGAGGATTGCATGTCGACTGGGGTGGCACTTACTTTTTACCTCGCCTGATTGGTATGGCGCGAGCCTGCGAAATGATTTTCACCGGGGAAACTATCGACGCCGCAACAGCACTGGACTACGGCATCGTGAGCCAGGTGGTACCTGCGGACAAACTGATGGACACGGTGTTGGAACTGGCAGGCAGAATCGCCGCAGGACCACCGATTGCCATTCGATTGGCGAAGCGCGCCATGTACAAGGGGATCGACAGTGATTTGCGCGCGGCCCTGGAATTCGAAACCTACGCCCAGAATATCTGCTCACAGACCGAGGATTCTCGCGAGGGCATCAGCGCTTTCGTGGAAAAGCGCTCGCCGGAATTCAAGGGCCGATAAACCCGGGGATTACCCGGGCAGGAAGGGATCATTTCAATCGTCGAGAATACCACCAAGCCGTTCAACGGCTTCGCCAAAGTCTGCCATAAAATCAAATACCACAGTGCGCGCACTGACCGTGGTGTTCATCAATCCCACTCCCTGGCCAACCCAGTAGGTCGCCAGTCTTTTGGCTGCCGGGTCACCGGCCTCCGCCAGTTTGTCAATACGTCTAAGGGCAGGGCCGCTGACCAGACCTTGCAAAGGCATTGGCAACGGGTTAGGGGCGCCTTCTTCCTGCCAGGCATCGGTCCAGGGTGAGCGTAGCTGGCGCGTGTACTTGCCGGTTCTGCTGCGGGATCTCACCGTCTGGCGAGAACTGGCAGAGAGGAACTTTTCTTTTATTACCGCTGCTGTTTCAGCCTCTGCAGTCGTTAACCAGACTGACCCGGTCCATGCACCCGCTGCTCCCATCGACATGCAGGCGGCCATTTGCCGACCTGTTACGATGCCACCTGCAGCCAGTACGGGAATTTCACGACCATAGGATTTCAGGCTTTCTATTACTTCCGGAATAAGCACCAGGGTTGAAACTTCGCCACAGTGTCCACCCGCCTCCGTACCCGCAACGATCAGAATATCAACTCCAGCGTCGGCGTGTTTGATAGCGTGTTCACGCGCACCCGTCAGGGCACCTACAACAACACCTTGTTCCCGCGCCCTGTCAAGCATCCATCTCGGCGGAACACCCAGCGCATTGACGATCATCTTGATGGGGTGGTTGAAGGCGACTTCCATCACTGCAGAAGCGCCCCGCTCCCGCATGTTATCCCCAAACCCGGTTGAGACTTTGGTATCCCAGAGTCTTGCCGTATCGATGCCGTTACTCGCCAGAATATGTTCAACATGGCGCTTGTGTTCTTCCGGAACCTTGGCTTCAATTTCCTCCGGTGTGAATTCACCGCCTTTGTCGCTCATACTTGTGGGTACGATCAGGTCTATGCCATAGGGTTTCCCCTCAACCCGCTCATCAATCCAGTTGAGTTCGATCTCAAGCGATTCCGGTGTATGGCCAACCGCACCCAGCACACCAAAGCCACCGGCTTTGCTGACTTCAACCACAACATCCCGACAATGACTGAAAGCGCATAATGGGAATTCAATATCCAGCATTTCGCAGACTTTAGACTTCATAACTAACCTCCAAAGAACAATAATCCAGTGAGCAATAAACTGCCTATACCCAGCCTTGAGCTATCGCTGCTTCCTCACGCACCAGTTCCGGCGCACCCAAAAGCTGTCGATTGAAACCTATGCGTTTAAACCAGTAATGCAGTCCCAGCAAATCTGTAAATCCCATGCCGCCATGAACCTCCGTGGCGGTGCGGGCAACGAACTGACTCACCTCCGACAAATGCGCCTTGGTATGGCAAGCCATCATTCTGGCCTCATCTGGGATCTCAACAGCAGCATGGGCCGCGTACCATAGCAGGGATCGACAGGGTTCAAGTTCTGCCGCCATTTCTGAACACATATGTTTTACCGCCTGGAACGAGCCAATCACACGATTGAACTGTCGTCGCTCCTTTGCATAGGCAATCGACTTATCCAGCATGGTTTGCGCAGCGCCGAGGGAATCTGCTGCCAGTACCAGGCGCCCTGCATCTATCGTCAACAGTAATGCCTCCCGGTTCGATCCTGGCAGGATTTCAGATCCCACCCCATCGAAGGTGACTTCCGCCACTGACCGGGTTCTGTCAATGGTCTTTAACCGCTGCCGCGATAGGCCATTTGCCTGCCCGTCTATTAGATGAAAATTGCCTTTCTGATCCGCAATGATGAACATATCAGCACTCATCCCATCCAACACGAACATCGCTGAACCCTGCAGGCCATTTTTTGTGACTTCGATGCCACTGTTTTCACGATTGCTAATCTGTTCTGTAACGCCGACACCAAACAACGTTTTACCCAACGCAATCTGCGGCAGCCATTTCTCTTTCTGCTTATCACTCCCGGCTGCCAGTAATGCGATTGGCGCCATGACCGCTGCCCCCACAAACGGAACCGGCGCCACTGCACCACCGAGTGATTCCGCCACTAGCGCTGCCTCCATAAAGCCCAGACCGACACCGCCATAATCTTCAGGAACTAAAATCCCTGATATACCCAGTTCAGTCAGTTGCTGCTGAACATCGGTCGCATGGTTCTGTCCTGACTCCGCCAGTTGCCTGACCGTTTCGAGTGGGCATTCGGATTCCAGTAACCTGGAAACACTGTCTTGTAACATGCGCTGTTCTTCACCGAGTGAAAAATCCATAAGGATGCTTCCTGTTTGTTAATCCAATTGCTTCGGTTCTTTGGGCAGACCCAGAACACGCTCCCCAATAATGTTTTTCTGCACCTGGGCAGTGCCACCACCGATGATCAACCCCAAATCCAGCATATAAGAGTGCTGCCACATACCCCCATTGCGCAGGTGTGGACTGTCATCGTACAAAATGCCGGATTCACCCAGAATATCGATGGCCATCGCGGCCATCTGGTGATTGAGTTCACAACCCTGTAATTTCACAATCCACCCCGCCAGTCCAGGGTCCTCTCCTTTTAACCTCGAACTCATCGTACGCATACCGTTGTACTTCATGGAAAGCATGCGCGCCTGCAGCTTCAGCAACCGGTCTCGAAACATCGGCTGTTCCATCAGACTACGACCGTCAATGGTTTCCTGTTTCATCATATCGACAATGGTGCGAAAACGATTTTCTGCCTGATTGGGATCACCGAGGCCACCCCTTTCATGCTTCAGGGTTGCGTTGGCGACGAACCAGCCCTCACCTCGGCCGCCAACAATCTGGCTTGTGGGTACCCGCACATCGGTAAAAAACACCTCATTGAACGTGGCGTCACCGGTCATGGTCACCAATGGCCGAACTTCGATGCCCGGCGTATCCATAGTAAACAGTAGATAGCTGATACCCTGATGTTTAGGGGCATCAGGTTCCGTACGCACCAGGCAGAAAATCCAGTCGGCGTGTTGTGCCCCGGAAGTCCATATTTTTTGCCCGTTGATGACAAAATCATCACCATCGACCACTGCTTTTGTGGTTAATGAAGCAAGATCGGAACCAGAGCCCGGTTCTGAATAGCCCTGGCACCAGCTTATTTCACCGGTGATCGAGGGGCCGACGAACTGTTGCTTCTGTTCTTCGGTGCCCAGTTCGAGCACGGTAGGCACCAGGCGATAATCTCCGTTATGCCCTGGTCGAACACCTGCCTTGCCGAATTCTTCAGCGATGATATGGGACTTGAGGATGTCAATTTCGGCGCCATACCCGCCGTATTCCCGGGGTATGGTTCGCGCAGCGTAACCATGTGTGATGAGTTTCTTTTGCCACGCAATGGACGCGTCATCGGCTTTACCGTACCCACGCCCCTTTGGCGCATCACCACCATGCTGCTCAAGAAACTCAACGACCTCAGCCCGGAATGTCTCGTGCTCTGCGCTCTGACTCAAGTCCATGGGTGTTTTCTCCAAAAAAAGAATTTGCCTTTTAAACTGTCTACCACCGGCACTGATGCCTGACTAACGCGATGGCCCACAAACACAATATCACGAAGCTATTGATGCAGTGTAAATTCTTCACAGGCTTGAGAATTACGTTGTTTGGAACTAATCTGGCTCCCCACGGTTCAACTGCGGTAATTCAAATGCGCCCCATCGCTTCCGCTTCGATCTCTTTCGGCATGGTATCCATTCCGGTCAAGTTATATTCGTCTGCGGATAGTTCCAGTTCTGTGACGTTCAATCGTATCCACAAAGATTGTGGCTCACGGCTTAAGCAGCAATATATATGCGCCAGGGACGGTGACATCGTACCCAGGGAGGATATGGTGAAAGGCCACGAATTTTCCCGTGATCAGTATGTGTTATTTACGACAGAGGAGATTAAAGCCCTCGAAGCCGTAAAGAGCGAGACGATTGATATCGTCGAGTTCGTTCCGCTGCAGTCTGTGGATCGAATCAATCTGGAAAAAGTCTACTTCCTGAGCCCGGGTAAAGGCGGCGACCGGCCCTACAAATTGCTATCTATGGCGCTGCAAAAAACCGGTAAGGCAGGTATTGCTCGATATGCGGCTCGGGGAAAAGGCTACCTGGTCATGATTCGCCCCATGGGTGAAGGTCTGGCGATGGAACAGTTGCACTATGCCGACGATTTACGTTCTTTCGATGATGTGTCGCTGCCAACGGATGTGGAGGTTAAGGATGCGGAAGTCGAACTGGCTATCCAGATTATTGACCAGGTTTCCGTCGATCAATATGTCCCTTCAAAATACTCCGACGAGGTTAAGGCAAAAGTGCTGCAGCTGATCCAGAGCAAAATCGAGGGCAATGACATCACGGAAGCACCCGTGATCGAATCCGATGAAAAGATCGTTGACCTGATGCAAGCCCTGAAAGCCAGCCTCGCAGCAAAAGGTGGTGGTCCCATGCCCAGATCGGCAAAAAAGGCTAACCAGAAACTGCTTAAGAAAAGCCGCTGAGGTTGATCAGGAAATCTCTCAGCCCTGGAGATTATTCTTTCGCCGCTTCGCCAACCTTCTTTGAAACATCAGCAATATGCATTTCACCTTCGCGGGTTTGTGCACCCAGCTCGAGCGCCTTCTTCATGTTCACCATGGCACTGGGGTACCTCAGGGTTTGCTGGAACAAATAGGCTTCCTCGTTCAGCCCTTGCTCTATGGGCATTTCAGCGTTCAATACAGACTGTTTCGCCAGTGCCAGGGCCTCAGGTGGCCACAGGGCCATACGATGGGCCAGTGTATTCACAAAATCATCCAGTTCCTGCTGAGTATCAAACACCCGGTTGAGATATCCCCATTTCTCGGCTGTTAACGCATCAAGATCGTCACCGCCCAGAATAACTTCCATAGCACGACTCCTGCCAATCAGACGAGGCAATTGCTGGGTCCCACATCCACCGGGTAAGATCCCCAAAGGCACTTCCATTTGATTAATAATGGTCTTGTTTTTAAGTCCAAAGCGCATATCACAGGATGAGCTGAACTCATTTCCACCACCACCTACTCGTCCGGCCAGCTTTGCAATCGTCGGTTTCGGCATGGTTCTAACTCGCTCGCACATCGCATGGAAGTCAGTCAATGTGTCCTGTTTTACGGCTGGTGAGTCGACAGGGAAGGTGAGTATCAATTCAAGGTCGAAGTGAGCAATAAAAAAGTCAGGATCGGCACTTTGTAAAACCAGTACCCTGACCGCATCGTCCGCCTGCACTTCACTCGTGAATGCGACCAGATCCTGGTAGAGCTGGATCGTCATCACATTAACGGGCGGGTTACTGATGGTCGCGGTTAAAACGCCGTCATCGAGTGAGGTTGAAATAGTCGCATAATCAAAAGCCATTTGCTTTCCCTTTATTAGTCATGATTTTTACTGGTCATGAGATGGAATAGAGTTGCCAGTAAGAATGCTACCAACCATAGCCTGACTGCAAGCAATCTGCACTCTTGGCGTTTTTGTTTGGCACTTTTGGCAGTAAAGGTCACAAATAGTTTATTCATTCTGTGAATAATGGCTTGCAAACAAACTCTTCGTAGACCACTACGGTCAAACCGCTATGGTCATACCAAAATGACCAGACCAACGACTCCATACCGACTGCTCGAGCCACAAACAGGTCGACGAACAGTTGGCAATGAGTTTTCAGAACGTTAATAGAGAACTAACAAATGGCAAACAACAGCAAGTCCATCGTGGACTGCATCACAGCGACCCTGAGGGACGAAATCTTACGCGGTCAGTACCGGCCCGGTGAGAGATTACCATCCGAAAGAGATTTGGCCAGCCGATTTGAAGCCAGTCGGGGCGCTATTCGGGAAGTGCTGAAAAAACTGGAAGAACTGGGGATCGCCTCAATCAATCCAGGCGGTGTCAGGGTTGTACCGATAGAAGAGGCCAGCCTTTCCATCCTGGGACCATTACTTGAGTTGCATGAATGGCCTGATGTCACCCTGGTGCGTCACCTGCTCGAAGTAATGGGTTCACTGATGTCCATGTCTGCCAGGACCGCCATTGAGCGGGCAAGCGACGATGAAATCAGTCAAATACAGCGTATTGTCCAACGTATGATCGCCACCGATGATCCCAAAGAGAATCAGGAAAACTGGAAAGATCTTGCTAGATTATTTGCCAGGATCAACGACAACCTGGTTCTAAGGCTGATTTTTAACGGCCTGAAAACCCAGTTTCCTAAACGTGAAGACGACCCGAATTTTGAGCTGGTAGTCGATCAGCAACAGCGAATTAAGAACCTCAAACTGTTTGAACTCAGTCTCCGAAAGAGAGATTCCAAAGGTGCCGCGGATGCCATCAGCAGCGATTTTCTGCTGGCGATAGATGCCGTAGAACGCACGTTGAACTCACACCCGTTTGAAACGGGAACCGCAAGTCAGGAGACTCGCTAATGAACAATCTAGTCAAGGGAGTCATGACCGTCGTGGTACTAATCGTTGCGGCACTCGTCGCAATTGGGCTGGTTGCGACTGCACCACATCCCGAGAAAGTGGAACCAGAAGCAATTGCAACAGCTATTCGTACCACGACAATTTTAAAAGCTCATGTCAGGCTCAAGGTGAGATCCCAGGGTACGGTCACACCCCGTACCGAAAGCACCCTGATTCCAGAGGTTTCCGGCAGGGTCAGGTGGATATCCCCCAATCTGGTACCCGGCGGATACTTTGAGGAAAACGAGGTTCTGGTGAAAATCGATGACATGGATCTCAATGCCAACGTCGAAAGAAGCAAGGCATCACTTTCCAGGGCAAAAGCCGAAGCCGAACACAGTGCCTTCGAGTTCAAGCGATTGCAGGAACTGGTTAAGGATAAGCTGACCAGCCAGTCCGCCTTGGAATCGGCGTTGCGCGCGAAACGGGTGTCACAAGCCGTGTTGAAAGAATCAGAACTAAGCTTGAAGCAAGCCATCAGGGATCTGCGCCGAACCGAAGTCCGGGCACCCTATTCAGGGCTTGTCAGGTCAAAGAGTGTTGACGTTGGTCAGTTCGTATCTCGCGGCAATACCATCGCCAAAATATATTCCAGTGACTCCGTCGAAGTCAGAATACCACTGGCAGACAGTCAGTTAGCCTATCTTGACTTACCGCTCGGCCAACGCGGTGAGCTGCCACCAGAATTACAGTCAAGTGTCACCCTGTCCACACACTACGGTGGTCAGTATTACGAGTGGCATGGAAAACTGGTTCGCACGGAAGCTGAAATCGATACCCGAACCAGAATGGTTAACGCCGTCGTTCGCGTCGAGGAGGATCCAGACAGCGATCAGCCCCCATTACCCGTGGGACTTTTTGTCCACGCAAATATTGACGGCATACTGGTAAAAGATGTTGTGGTGTTGCCCCGCGCCGTTTTACGTAATCAATCCCAGGTCCTGGTTGTCGATGAAGATAATCGACTGCGATATCGAAACGTCGAACTGCTTAGATTCGACCGGGACGAGGTGATTATCTCTGCCGGACTCAAAGACGGTGAAATTGTTAATCTGTCTCCATTGCAGACCGTGATTGACGGCATGCGGGTAAAGCCCGTCGTCAGTTCCGGCGAGTCATAGGGGCACGATCATGGAGAAGTTAATCACCTGGTTCGTGGACAACCCGGTCGCCGCCAATCTGATGATGTGGATTTTTATCGCAGGTGGGGGCATCAGCCTGTTTACCATGCACAAGGAAGAATTCCCCAGTATTGAACCTGGAATTATTCAAGCCTCGGTTCCCTATCTTGGTGCTGCTCCTGAGGAAGTCGAACGGGCAGTTTGCGTTCGGATCGAGGAAGCGGTCGAAGGCGTCGAGGGCATGGATCGCATGCGTTCTATCGCCTCGGAAGGTATGTGCACGGTCATGATGGAAGTTGCCATCGGAGCGGACACCAACAAGGTTCTCAATGATATCAAGAGCAAGATAGACAGCATCTCCACCTTTCCCGCAGAGACCGAGAAACCCATTATTTCATCCATGTCCTTTACCGGACAAACCATTGTTGTCGCACTGTCCGGCCAGGCCGACGAGGCCACACTGAAGCAAACGGCGGATCGAATGCGAGACGACATCGCCGGATTACGCGGGATATCCCAGGTGGCGGTGAACTATTCACGCCCTTACGAGATTTCAATCGAAGTCAGCGAAAATACGTTACGACAGTACAATTTAACCCTCACATCAATCACCAATGCCATTCGCCGCTCCAGCTTCAACCTGCCCGGTGGCTCCATAAAAACCGAGGGTGGTGAGATCCTGCTGCGCAGTCAGGGCCAGGCTTATCGAGGCGTTGAATTCGAAGACATCGTTGTTATCACCCGTTCCGACGGCACAAACCTGACCGTCGGAGACATTGCCACGGTCAAAGATGCTTTCCAGGAAGGGTACATGAGTGCCAAGTTCAATGGTGAACCCGCAGTGATGATTTCAGTATATCGAGTGGGTGATGAGGACACGATAGATTCAGCCAACGCCGTGAAAGGATACATAGAACGAGTCCGCCCAACAATACCCGCCGGTCTCAAACTGACCGTCTGGACAGACAAGTCTGTTTCACTTGAGCGTCGAATCAACGCACTGACAAAAAACGCCTACGCAGGATTAGCTTTGGTGTTGCTGGTCCTCACCTTGTTCCTGCGTTTTAAGGTGGCCATGTGGGTTGCAGCCGGAATTCCGATCGCCATAGCCGGAGCCTTGTGGATGTTTCCCTTGGCGGGGATCAACATTTCCACCATGACAATTCTTGCTTTTATACTGGTACTGGGGATCGTGGTCGATGATGCCATCGTTATTGGTGAGCGCGTTTTCAGTCACGAAACCACTGATAAAAATCATCGCGAGGCGGCAATAGCTGGCACTCTGGAAGTTTATGTACCGGTTATTTTTGGGGTCCTGACGACTATAGCCGCGTTCTTACCCATTCTGCTGATTGAAGGAAAAATGGGCGGCTTCTTCTCCATTATCGGCTGGGTAGTGGTTGTTTGCCTGATGTTCAGTATTTTAGAGTCCCAGCTAATTCTACCAGCCCACCTTGCACATCGAAAAACCGAAGGTTATTTTCTCAGTGAGTCACTATTCGTAAAAAAATGGATAACGTTTCAGACCGCAATTGCAGACTCTCTCTCAAACCTGGCGAATAATGTATATCGTCCGTTTCTGGTAAAAACCCTTGAATGGCGCTGGGTCACCTGGGCCGTGGCCACGGCAATTCTGCTAACGGCAATCGCCCTGATTGCCAGCGGGCGGGTCGTTTTCCAGTTCTTCCCTTCGGTGGATGGCGATCGAGTCTACGCCACCCTCAATATGCCAGAAGGCATTAACGTTGAGGTCACCCGCAGAGGGGTCTCACAGATTGAAGCCGCAGCCTATGTT
>LWDU01039234.1_pt1 | contig 64180 bp, 50 predicted proteins | sample 727161 | NCBI WGS metagenome assembly LWDU01 (sample SAMN04566230, study PRJNA314399) | hydrothermal vent metagenome | isolation source: deep sea hydrothermal plume seawater | place: Mexico: Gulf of California, Guaymas Basin | collected 2004-07-11 | reverse complement strand
CCGCCCCACATCCGTGGGCACCAAGCGCAGCGACGCTGCTGCAAGGCGCATGCGGCTCACAGCCGGGTCCCGCACAAGCCCAACGCAGTTTTGGATCAGCGCGGCGGCGGAGTCACCGGAGAATTCAGCCTCCAAACAGGCTCCTTCTTTCGCGGCCTCTTTGCGGATCTGGCCCGAGTCTTGAGCGATCCCGCGGAAGGCGGTTTCGGTGCGGAAGGGGCGCAAGGCGGCGAATCGCTCTTCGTTCTTGTAGCCAACATAACACTGATACCGCAGCAAGAACGCCACCTGTTCGCGGTAGCTGTCAAGTAGCTTGCGCTCTGGTGAGGTCCAGTCGAGGGAACGAGAGCTGACCTCGCCGCGCTTGAGGGACAAGCTGCGGAACTCGGCCGGGCGCTCGACTGAGAGCAGGGTCGAATCGGGGTCCTGGGCGATGTCGCGCAGGAGCTCTTCGATTTCGGGGTCAAGGATTTGGACTTGATCGGTCATCGGTCACTCCTCCCAGTGTTATCAGAGCCGAGGAAAATGTCCTCGGCGTAATTCCAGCTCGGAGCCCCGGGGTCGGGGTTGGGCTCGGGGGTCGTGCCCAGGGTGCTCATCATGGCCAGAGCATACCGCACCGTGGCCCTCGGCCACGGCGCGCTCGAGGGGCTTGGACTGGATCACCACGGCCCAAAAGGCCTCACGCACGGGGATCGGCAGGTTGTTGTAGACCACGGCGCACTTGCGTGCGATGGGCGGCTCGATCCCCAGGCAATCCGCCAGCCAGTGGGAGACCGATGTGGTGGAACTCTGGTCAGGGTCTCCAAGGGCCGGAATGCCCTGGCGTTGCACTTCGATGTCCTCGTCGAGCAGGGTGCGGATCGTGCTGTCGATGCAGGTCGTCAAGAACTCGTCAAGAGGCGGCGTCCCGTCGTAGCCGAAGGCCTGGTGCGCCACCCAGGCCGTGGCATGGTCGTACAGCCGGTCAGGATCCACCAGATTCGCATGGTGCGCCACACGGTCCGCGCAACGGCTGTCCATCCCCAAGGGGTCGCCGCGCAGGATCTTGGTCAGGACCTTGCGCGGGGACTGCCCGGCGAGAACTTCGCTGCCGGGGTAGGTCCTCTGGCGGGGCTTGGCCTTGGAGGCCGAAGACTGCAACCCCTCACCGGCACCACTCGCCTGGCGGCTCGGATCTTCGGGCTGGTGAGGGTGACCTGGCTGGTGCAAGTTGGCTCCGGTCGGTGAGTCGTTCGGTCGGGAGAGGGTCGCGTTGGAAGGATCGAAGGTTCTCGCCTTCCGCGAGAGTCCCTGAGAGCCATCCTGCGTACCTAAGCGACCCTGTCAACCACCGCTGGCCACGGATTGTGGCGATCTTTCCCGACTGGGTCCCTTCCTCACCCTGATAAGGGATGCCCCAGGCAGCTAGAGTAGCCGTAGCGTAGGAATCCCCACGCCTGCGCTCCCCGGCTGTCTCTGGCGGGTCAAAACCCAGGAGCAGGGCTCTCAGCGTGGGAAAAGCGCTTTTCCCCACTACAGCCTCTGCGAGTCCCGGACTCCCGGGGTCCCGGGATCCTCCGGCCGCCAGGCAGAGTGCGCCTTGCGCCAAGTGAGGATCGGCGGCCCGGGGGCGCCGGGAGTTACTCGTCGAGGGGCTCGTCCAATTCCAGGACCCCGCTGGCATCCACGAGGTGCGTGGCGCTCTTGCCGGCGGGCTGGACCGTGTCTTCGTCGAGGGTGCCGCCGAACAGGGTGATGCACGCGCCCTCGGCGGTGAGCAGGGTCACGCTATCCTCGGTCTTTTGCACCAGGCGTCCGTAGAAGACGCCGCCGGGAGTGCGCACGCGCACGCGCTCCTCTCCGGCGAGGACCTGGCCGTCGGGACGCTGCGCTGAGCCCGATGAAAGCAGGTGTTCGATACTCTCTACTTGCCAGGCGAAGAGGGCGGTGCGGCCCAGGTCGGACTGCAACCAGACGCGGCTCTCACCCACGGCGTAGAGATCGCCTTCGAAGACCTCGCCGCCGAGCAACAGAACGCGCACGCGGCCCACACCGGGGGTCATCAAGCGGGTCGCCGAGTGCAACCGGTCGAGAGGAATCGAGCCACCCACCCACAGACCGGCGAGATCCTCGGGGCTGGCTGTGCGGACGCCGCTCTCGGTAGTAGGGGCCTCGACCTGAACCGTGGGCGCTTTGGCCACATTCGTGGCCGTGGGCTCAAGAGTCGCCGCCGGTGCGGCTCCGGAGGGCCCGACGATGACAAGACCCTCGGGCGTTTCGGCGCGAAGCTGCCGAGCCGAACGCGGCATGCGGCCGTCAAGGGTCATGAAGGGGGGCACCACGGTCAGGAACTGGCGCCTGCCAGGGCCGGTGAACCGCACCCTGGGGTTGCGGCCTGCCCAGGGGCGCGCCACTTCCGTGGTGGGGCCCGGGGCGGTCTTCGGGGCCGCTGCCCGAATGCTGGGCACGATGGGCGTGATTGGCGCGGGAGCCGTCGTGGCCGCGAGGTCTGCCAGGGGAGCGAGTGCCGGACCGGGCGGTTTGGGCGGCGCGAAGGGCGCGGGAGCTTCCGGGGCTATAGCGGGCGTCGTGGGTAGCGCAGCCGGGGGCGTCGGCTGCGGCGCAAAAGCAGTTGGGGAAACGGGCAGTGCCTTCGAGGGCAGTGCCTTCGAGGGCAGTGCCTCGCCCGCAACCTCCACCCGAGCCACTTCCAGCGGCGGCGGCTGCACGGCCTCGCGGCTGGAGAAGTAGCGCGCACCGGCGAATCCCAAGCCGAGGGAGATGCTGGCGATGACGAGGTGCTGCAAGGCAAAACGCGACTCCTTGGCCTCGGATTCCAGAAGCTCGTCGGAATCTCCCCCGCTACTCTCCCCTCCAAACTCGCCCCCATCCGCCGTGACCTCGGATCCTGGCGGCACGGCACAGGAGATGTCGAACTCCTCGCCATCCTCGAACTCCATCAGCCAACTGGCGCCCTCGGTCTCCTCGGCCTCCTCGGTCTCCAGAGCCCAAGGGGGCAGATCGGTGTCGAGCGCCTGGCTGCGGCTGGCCTCCTTTGGAGCCTGGGTCTGACCGGCTTGGGCCGAGCCCTCCAGATCCGAATCGTCCAGGAAGGAGGGCAAACCGACCCCCCCGGTGGAGGGATCGGAGGGGAAAACCGATTCGGGGTCGACGTTGTGCAAGGGCTGGTCCGTCATGGAATAGAAGTGTGAGACCCCCTCGAGAAGGGCCTCTGCGAGTCTCGCACCGGGGTGGGAGGATCAGGGTTGTATCGGCACGCAGGACCCCCATGACTCAAACTTGGTGGGCAGAAATCTCCCACAATCGGAGACATTGAACGAAAAACACGCCGCCAGAACGACGCTCAGCGCTTCTTGAGCACCCGGTGGCCCCCCTGACGCAGGGTCAGGCCCTCGGCATCGAAGCGCTCGAGGAGGGGAATCAGGAATTTGCGGCTGGTTTGCAGGGCGTCGCGGAGCTCTGGAATCTGGAGCTGTCCGTGGGCCTCGCAGTTCTGGCGCACGGCTTCGCGACCCCGCTCGGCCACGGCGGCCGTGACGAGCAAGTCCGTGGAGAGGCTCACCAGACTACCGCGGTCCACGAGCATCTCCACCAGAGGCCGTAACTCGGATTCGGGCGCCGCCAGGTCCAGGCAGAGTTCCGCCACGGCCGGTGGTTGAAAGCCAGCCGTCTCCAGGCGCTCCTCGAGGGCCCGAGCCAATTGATGAGAGCGCGGATCGAGCCCTACCTCGCGACCGGCGAGGCGCACGCGGCCCCCCGCCTCTACCGAGAGCCCGCCTCGGCAGGCCTCCTCGGCCAGCAAAAAGTTCAGGAAGGCAGCCTCATAACCGGTGGATTGGCGCACCTCGCGGGTCTCCACCACCTCGCGCAGAGGATGCTCCTCGAACCAGGCATGCAAGGCTCCGCGCAACTTGTCGAGGGCCGCTTCGAGGCCCTCGGCGTGGAGCCATTTGTGCCCCTGGTCGGCGCTGATCACGAGACCCCGCTTGGCCAGTTCGGCTAGAAACTCGCGGGTCTCTGGGCGTGAGCGTTTGATCTCCACCTCGAGCTCCTGCACCGTGCGCAGGGTCTGGCCGCTGCGCAGGAGCGCCACCTCGAGCAATTCGGAGGGCGATTCGAGGCTATCCTCCTGGCGACCGAGTTCAGCGAGGACAAAGCCCTTGAAGCGCTTCAAGCGGTGGCGGCTCTCCTCCAGGATGCGGCCGCCGCCGAGGGTCACGAGGGGCGAAGCGAGGCGCAGAATGAAGGGGTCACCCGGCGCGCAGACCACGGGAGCCTCGAGGCGCAACTGCACCAGGGCGGTTTCGCCGGGAGCCAGCTCGGCCTTGTCGAGGAGCACCACCTCGCCCAGAATCTCCGCCGTGCCCGTGTGCAGGCGCACGGCGGCGCGGTTCTGGATGGGGCGCTCGAGATTGGGCAGAGCGCTGAGCCTGGCGCCCACCATGCGCATGGCGCGGAAGATGCCCGACACGGCGGCCACGCAGCCGCGGGCCACGAGCTTGTGCGAGATGTCGGAGACATTGATCGCCGTGGAGTGACCGGCCCGGGCACTCTCTGCTGTCTGGCCGTAGGCCTGCAAGCCGCGCACGCGACCCTTGAGTCCTCCGGGCAGGATTTCGAGGTCCTCCCCCGCCGTGATGCGACCGGAGACCGGGATGCCGCAGATCACCGTGCCAAAGCCCGGCGAGCTGAAGACACGCTGGATCGGCATGCGGAAGAGACCCTCGTCCGAGCGCGGTGTGATGGCCCCCGCCGCGCTGAAGAGTGCCTGGCGAAACTCCTCCAGGCCCGTGCCCGAGATCGCCGAGAGGCGCAGGACGGGAGCGTCTTCGAGGAAGGTGCCGGCCACGCTTTCGCGCACATCCTCCTCGGCCAGCTCCACCAACTCCTCGTCCACCATGTCGATCTTGGTCAGGGCGATCAGGCCGCGTTCGACGCCGAGAAGGCCCATGATCGAGAGGTGCTCGCGGGTCTGGGGCATGACGCCGTCGTCGGCCGCCACCACCAGCACCACCAGGTCGATGCCCGAGGCACCGGCCACCATGTTCTTGATGAAGCGCTCGTGGCCAGGCACATCGATGATGCCCACGGTGCGGCCATCGGGGAGCTCGAGGGGCGCGAAACCGAGGTCGATGGTCAAGCCCCGAGCTCGCTCCTCCTTGAGACGGTCGGGGTCGACGCCCGTGAGCGCGCGCACCAGGGTCGACTTGCCGTGGTCGATGTGGCCGGCAGTACCGATAACGATGGGCTGGATTTCCATGGCGTTGGTCATAATAGCGCAGGCGCCCAGCAGAGTCATCGCCGTGGAGTGATTGCCGTGAAGCCAGCCCCCCTTGCCCAAAGCCCCGTGAGTGAACTTCCCTTTCGATCCCTGAGCCCCTACCTGCGCGCGCGCTTTGGCCGCGAAGTGCACCGCGTGGCCCTCGACGCGGGCTCGACCTGCCCCAACCGCGATGGCTCCAAGGGCTTCGGCGGCTGCGTGTATTGCGATGTGGACGGATCGGGAAATGCCGAGCTGAAATCAGGCTTTCAGCTGGCGGAACAACTCGAGCGCGGAATCGAGCGAGTCCTGCGCCGCGACCCCAACTCGGGGGTGATCGCCTATTTCCAGTCCTACTCCAACACCTATGTGGAGCGCTCCCGGCTCAAGGAAGTCTTGCAAGTCGTCGAGCCCTACCTCAAGGACCGCGTCTGCGCGGTCAGCATCGCCACGCGGCCCGACACCCTGCCCGCGGAAGCTCTCGAATTGCTGTCGGAGCTTGCGCAGCGCGTGCCGGTCTGGATCGAGCTGGGCCTCGAAGCAGCCGATGACGCGCTGCTTGCAAAAATCAAACGCTTCCACACCGTGCAGGATTTCTCAAGCGCCGTGGAACGCTCCCAGGCAGCCGGGCTTGAGGTCATCGGTCACGCCATCCTGGGGCTCCCCGGGGACGGCCGCGAGGGCGCACGGCGCACGGCGCGGTTGTTCGCGGAGACGGGCGTCGATGGCGTCAAGGTCCACAACCTGATGGTTTTGCGCCGCACGCAACTCGAACAGTGGTACCGCCAGGGCGCAGTGGCCGTGCTCGACACCGAGACTTATGTCGACTGGCTGGCGGACTTCATCGAACGCCTGGCGCCGCATCAAATCCTGCACCGGCTGAGTGGGGATGCTCCCGCTGATGAACGCATCGCGCCCACTCGACAAGTTCACGCCAGCGAGATTCGGATGCGCTTGCTGGCAGAACTCGAAGGCCGCAAGAGCCGCCAGGGCTGTCGCCTGGGCGAGCGGTCCCAGCCTGTGCCCTGAGACACCGAGATCAGAGCCCTATAGAATCCAGCTCAGGGTCCCAGGAGAATCCAACTCAGGCGAGGTAGAGAATGCGATCGCAGGACGAGCACTGGATCACATCCTTGCCGCGGGCGAGGCGCACGGACAGGTTGGGCGGAACCTGGATGTAGCAGGCCTGGCAGACGCCGCCGTCGAGGGGGGCTAGAGCCTCGCCGCCGCGGGCCAGGAGCAGGCGGTCGTAGAGGGCCAAGGTGTTGACATCGATGTCCTTGGAAAGGCGCGCATCGCGCTTGGACTGGAGGTCTTCCTGGCGCGCCGTGGCCTGGCCCAACTCGGTTTCGACATTGGCGGAGTACTCAGTGAACTCAGTCTGCGCCGCAGCCAGTCGGTCCTTGAGCGCCGCCACCTCGGTCGTGTCGGCCTCAATGAGTTCGACACAAGAAAAGGCCTCACGCTCGCCCTCATCGATCTGGCGTCGCAGGCCGCGCATCTCGTAGCGGCAGGCCTCGACCACGGAGACATCGCGGGCGCTGAGGGATTCTTTCTCCAGCTTGCGCATGCGCTGCTGCTGGACCACCACCGTGTCCTCCATCTCCTTGACCCGCACTTGTCGGGCTTGGGATGCGGCGTGGATCTGTTCAATCTTCGCTTGCTCCGCGTCGAGTGCAGCCTGGCGCCGTTCTCGCTCCTCGGGCAGCCGCTCCAGCTCCCGGTTGACTGTGAAGAGATCGGCGTCGATTTCCTGGAGGACGAGAAGGGCTTGCACGAGATTCACCATGGGGTCTGCTGGGTTGAGCGGGCGAATAGTGTAGCGACCCAATCTCTCAAGCGAGATTCTCGTAGGAGATTCCTGCGGGGACTTCGGGGACTTGGAGAGCGGCCAGCGTCCCCACCCAGCCGCGCCTCGAAAGAGCGTCTCCCGGCCCCTATGACTCCTGTGTCCCTCGGGGCTCAAGGGTCCCAAAGGAACAGCCGCCGCGCCGTGAGCCCCTGGCGAGGATCGCGACGCGGCGGCTTTGGCCCAACAGAGGACCGGCCGGACCTCTAGCCCGGGCTAGCCCGGGTGATTCATGCAAACGCCCACCAATTTCAGCCAAGGGCTGTGTCTGGAGCCCGATTGCATGAATAGTCCGGCTAGACCACGTCTTCGCCTTCGTCGGGCACGACCACGCCGTCGAGGAAGCTCGCCAGTTGGCGGGCACGCACCGGATGGCGCAGCTTGCGCACGGCCTTGGCCTCGATCTGGCGCACCCGCTCACGGGTCACGCGGAAGATCCGGCCCACCTCTTCGAGGGTGTAGGTGTAGCCATCGCCGATGCCGTAGCGCAGCTTGACGATCTCACGCTCGCGGAAAGTAAGGGTCTTGAGCACCTCGTCGATGCGCTCGCGAAGCATCTCCTGACCGGCGGCCGCGAGCGGGCTCTCGGCTGAATCATCCTCGATAAAGTCGCCGAAGTAGCTGTCGTCGGAGTCGCCGATCGGGCGGTCGAGGCTGATCGGGTGCTTGCTGATCTTCATCACCCGCTTGGCCTCCTCCACCGTGATCTCGGTGGCCTCGGCCACTTCCTCGACGCTGGGCTCGCGGCCCTTCTGCTGGAGCAGGCGCTTGCTGACATTGCGCAGTTTGCTCATGGTTTCGATCATGTGCACCGGGATGCGGATCGTCCGCGCCTGGTCCGCGATCGAGCGGGTGATCGCCTGGCGAATCCACCAGGTGGCGTAGGTCGAGAACTTGTAACCGCGGCGGTACTCGTACTTCTCCACGGCCTTCATCAGGCCGGTGTTGCCCTCCTGGATGAGGTCGAGGAAGGACAGGCCACGGTTGCGGTACTTCTTGGCGATCGAGACCACCAGTCGCAGGTTGCCGCTGGAAAGCTTGCGCTTGGCATCCTCGTACTCATCGTGGTGCAGGCGCACCTGGTCGCAACGACGCTTGAGACGCGAGGCGGGTTCGAGGGCTTCGAGTTCGAGTTCAGCGAGGCGTTGTTGCAGCTCGATGAGCTGCTCGCCGCCCTTCTTGTTGCCCTTGAAGGCTGCGATCTTGCGCTCGATCGAGCGCATCTCGCGGTAACGCTCCTCGATCAGTTCGAGGTAGGGGCGCACCTTCTTGACTTGTAGGTGGCACTCCTCGATCAGAATCACCAACTTGCGGCGCAGGTTCTGCACCCGGCACTTCTGGATCGAGGCGGACTCTTCGTCGAGCTGCGGGTCGAGCAGGGGACGATACTCCTCGCGAATGCGAGCGATCAAACTCTCGATGGTCTCGATGTTGACCGGCAGACGCTTGGCCAGGAAGGGCTTGCCGAGAGTCTCGACGATCAGGGGATCGTCGTCGGGCTTGGGGTTGGGGTTGACCTTGAGGGTGCGATCAAAGGCCAACTCGCCGCGGGCCACATGCAAGAGGGTCGTGATGGACTCGTCCATGCAGAACCCCGAAGCGATGGTCTTCTTGCGAAAGCGCTTGCGGGTGATCTCGATGCTCTTGGCGAGGTAGATCTCCTCGGGGCGTGTCAGAAGCGGAATCTCACCCATCTGCGTCAGGTACATGCGCACGGGATCGTCGATCTTCTCAGGCAGGGCCACGGTGCGGGCGAGGGCCGCAGCAGCCTTGGCGGCCACGGTCCGAGCCGGGCTCTTGGCTTTCTTCTTGGAGTCCTTGGCCTTGCTCGCGACTTTGGCCTTCTTGGCCTTCTTGGCTTTCTTGGCCTGCTTGGCCTTGGGAGCAGCCTTGGCGCCCGAGGAGTCTGCCCCCCCGTCCTCGCCGTCGGCCTCGTCGATCATATCCACGCCAGCCTCCTCGAGGGCCATGAAGACTTGATCGAGCTGTTGGGGCGGCACGAACTGGTCCTCGAGCAACCGATTCATCTCGGAGTAGCTCAGGTAGCCCTTCTTGCGGCCCTCCTTTACGAGGAGCTTGATGGTGTCGTCAAACTTGACTGACATGCGATACCTCTATTTATCAACTGGGTGAAGCGCAGGTGAGCTGTGCAACTCGTCTGCTTGGGAATGGAAAGAGCCGTGCGAATCGGCCTTGTGGGAATGGCGCGAACCCTCGGGCTCGCTCGGTGGATGTTCTGCCTGCAAGAGCAGGCGCAGGGCGCCCAAGGTCTCTTCGAGCTCTGTCTTGATCGCTCGGGCGTCTTCGCCTCGCGCCTGGGATAGTTGCTGTTCAAGGGTGCGGGCCTGGCCCTCCAGGTCTCGTCGCTGCCGCGCGCCGCGGCGTTTGTAAAGGCAGCCAAGGGCTCCGTCCATCAGATCCTTGGGGCTGGAGGCCGATTCAGCATGGACGGCCAGGCTCGTAACCCGCACCCGGGCGGGACAATCGCCCAGGCCAGACAGCACGCTGGTCACATCGATAGCCTGGTGCTCGTCCTCGTACATCTCCAGAACGAGTTCAAGGATCTGTTTGAGGTCAGGTTCCTGACAAAACTTTGCCATGGGTTTCGCCAGCGGGACGAGGCTGCTGTCGAGCAGCACGGCACCGATGATCTCGCCAAAGGCGCGGGCGACCTGGGCGACCTGGGGGTCGATTCTGCGCTTGAGGGCAGGCTCCTGGAGCGGCTCAGCGGGGGTCTCGGGGGCCACTTCGCGGGGGCTGAAGGTCGACGCGGCACGGCGCTCCTGGTGCTTGCCCTCGGCGCTCTTGCGCCATTGATCCTTGAGATCCGCCTTGGAGATCCCGAGCTGCTGGGCCAACTGCTCCCAGAGGGAGTTGCGGTGCACGGGGCTCTGGATGCGCTGCACCAAGGCCAGCAGATCGTCAACCGCCCGCGAGAGCTCGGCCCCGCGCAGGGTCGCCAGGCGCGTCAGGCTCTGCTCGAACCAGTTCCGGCCCGTTTCGATCTCTGCCAGAAAGGCCTCGGAGCCGCCACCCAGGAGGATGTCACAGGGATCCTGGCCCGTGGGCAAGGTCACAAGATCGAGTTCGAGGTCCAAGGGCAGGAGACCGTGCAAGGCACGCCGCGCGGCCTTCGCACCGGCGGAATCGCCGTCAAAGACCAGACTGACCCGCCGCGCGCCACTCTTGCGCACAAGCCGCGCGTGGTCATTGGTGGTGGAGGTGCCGAGCACCGCCCCCACCCGCGCCAATCCCGCCTGGTGGGCAGCCATCACATCGGTGTAGCCCTCCACCAAAATCAGATGCCCCTCGCGCCGCGCCTCGCGTAAGGAGAGGTCGAGGCCGTAGATCAAGCGGCTCTTTTTGAACAGCGGCGTCTCGGCTGTGTTTATGTACTTGGGTCCCCCCGCGTCGCCGCCGAGGCGCCGAGCTCCGAAGCCCACGGTACGCCCGCGGTCGTCGGCGATAGGGATCATCAATCGGCCGCGGAAGAAGTCGAAGGGGCGGCCGCGATCGTTCTTGCGCAGCAACCCGACCTTTTCGAGGAGTTCGAAGGGCAACTGCTCCCTGCGCCCCCAATCCACCAGGGCCTGGCCAGCGGCTGGCGAGTACCCCACGCGGAAGCTCTTCTGGGTCTCGGCCGTAAACCCGCGAGCCGCGAGATAGTCCCTGGCTTGACCGCCCTCGGGCCCGTGCAGGGCCTCGGCGTAGAACTGCGCCGCGCGCCTCAGGACATCGTAGGCCGGATCCGGGCCCCGCTCGGAGTCATCACGGCCGGTTTTCTTCGGCAACTCTACCCCGGTGCTATCCGCCAATTGCTGCAAGGCCTCCATGAAGCTCCAAGCGTTGATGGTCATGACGAAGGAGATCTGGTCGCCGCCCTCGGCGCAGGCGCCGTAGCAGTGCCAGGTGCCCTTGGCGGGGTCGACCTTGAAGGAGGGCGTCTTTTCGCTGTGGAAGGGACAACAGGCCTCCCACAAGCGCCCGCTTCCCCGCTGCTTCAGATCAGAAACATACCCGCGAACGACATCCTCTATGGGAGATCGCAGCTTGATCTCGGTAACGGCGCGTTGGAAATCGTGGGACAAGGTTGGCGTTGAGCGGGCTAGTGCCGAGGGGCGGTCAGAGATGGCGTCCAGAGTTCGATGCGGGGGTTCCAGTCCCGGGCAGGAGCACTGCCGGGGAAGAGGAGAAAATCTCGGGTCAGATTTCCCTGGGTGAATCAGTACGAAACCGCCAGTCGGGGCCTCTAAAGTTGCGGCCTCATGAGGGGGCCGTTTCAAAAAAAACCGGAGCCGTACTAGAATCAGGGCGCAGGGCCAACACGCGCGAAGAACTTCGGTCCCCTCGCCGAGGCTCAACTACCGCATGACGCCGAACGACAAGGTTCGGGTCGGGGAGGCGGAGCAGCCTATCTGGTGGGGGTCCTCGAGGGGCCGGCGGGGTGCTTTAGTGGGCGTATAGCTTCCCCGAATCAGCGACCTACTCGATCTCAAGCCAATGTTCTCGAGCCAATCAATCCAAGGCGTAAGAATAGCACATGGGAGCTCAGAGGCCAGCCGGGGTCCAGGAAAGTATCGTGTAAAGGCCAAAAAACAGTGGCTGGGAGGGCTCATTCAGCTGGCCCTGCCCTTTCATCTCCCCCTTCATCTCCCCCTTCATCTCCCCCTTCATCTCCCCCTTCATCTCCCCTTTCACCCACCGGCTCAGCCCCTGGCCGCTTTTCCGCCTGCACGCGGTCCCTCCAGAGCGGGCTGGCGGCCAGGAGCCAAAGGGTCTCGATGTCGAGGGTTTCGGCCCGCCGCAGGGGATCGAGGCCCAGGTCTTCCAGGAGTTTCCCCACCGCGGCACGGTCCCCGAGGACCTCACCCAAGACCCGGCCCAGGCCCTGGCGGCGGCGTTGGAACAGGGCGCCAGTGAGGGCCGAGAGCTCTCGCCGCCGGGATCGCTGCCTGGGCTCGCTGGCTCCCGGGCGGAGTTCGAGGTGCACCACCAAGCTCTCCACCTTGGGCCGCGGCCAGAACATGGCCGGGCCAACCTTGCGTCCGGCGCGCACCTCATAGGCCGCCTGCAAACGAACCGAGACGGGCCCCCACTCGCCATGGCCGGGCTGGGCCGTGATGCGTCGGGCGACTTCCTGTTGCACCAGGACACTGATCCCAAGCGGCGGGTTCTCGAGTTCGCTCAAGACCACCAGCAAAGGCGCGCTGATGCTGTAGGGCAGGTTGGACACCAGGGACCAGGGCCCGCTCCCCGGTAACAGCCCGAGCAGCCCCTCGTCCAAATTGTGTTTGCCGGCCAGGGCGTCGGTGTTGAGCAATTTGAGGCGTTCATGACTGCCCAGGCTGTCCTGCAGGAGTTCGAAGAGGCGACTGTCGAGTTCCACGCCAAGCACATCACAGCCGGCTTCGAGCAGGGGCCCGGTCAAGGAACCCAGCCCCGGTCCCACCTCGAGCACGAAATCGCCAGCTTGCACCCCGGCGTCCTGCACCAAAGCTCGGGTCAGGTTCCCATCCACCAGGAAGTTCTGCCCCATGCGCCGCGAAGGCCGAAAGCCAAGCTCCGCGAGGCGCGCGCGGGCCTCGCTCCAGGGCAGGGCCGCGGGCTCCTGCTCGCTCACTGCGAAGCCCCGAAGAGGAGCGCCTTGAATCCCGGCCGGGCACCTTCAGCGCGGGACAGGCGGCGCAGGAGCGGCACGGCGGCACGGCCCCACGCAGCGCCCACCGCGCGCAGGCGTGCATGGGCCTCGGGGGAGTCGGGCCAGTCTTCAGACTCGCGCCGCAACCAGGCCTCGGCACCAGCCACGAGGCGCAGGCCCAAGTCGTGACTGCGGTGACTGGGGTCGAGCAACTCCGCGTTGTAGCGCGCCCTTTGGTCATCTCCAGGGGAGTAGGTCTCGCGCTTGAAGCGCCGGAAACTGCCGCCCATGGCCCACACCCGGCCATCCTCGGGGCCCTCCGCCGCGGCCGGATCGGTGAGCAAGTCACTGGCCCACTCGGCAGCATTGCCCAACAGATCGTGGACCCCCAGGGCCGTGCTGCCCGACTCGAAGGACCCCACCGGCGCCAGGCGCTCAAGTCCCAGGTCCAGGGTGTTGGCGGCCGAGCGCGCCGGGAAGGGCCCCCAGGGCCAGACCTGAGCGCGGCTGCCGGCAGCGATCCGAATCCATTCGCGGGCCGTGGGCAGGCGCATGCCGAGGTGCGCCGCGAAGGCCTGGGCCTCGGCCTGGGTCATGCCCGTGGCTGGATGATGGGGCGCAAGGTCATTCCAGAAGCCCTGGGCAGCCAAGCCTGCCTGGCCTCCAGCGCTCGCGAGGCTCCAGCGACTCCAGTCAGCCTGGGTGGTTTCGAAGCGATCGACGAGCAGGGGCTCAGCGCCCGAACAGTCCACCGGCGCGTGACTGCCAGCGAACAGCACACAACTGCCCGCGGGCAGAAAAGCCATGCGCTCGAGGAGTTCGAAGCGCAGACCGCTGGGCTCTTCGCCGCAACCCGCGGCACTCAACAGGAGCAGGAGACCGCAGCCAGCAAAGACGCAGCCCCGACCCAGACGCGCGCGGAGGAAGCGTTGCGAGTGAGCCATGAAGCGGTCGCGTTCCGCCCTCCTGAGCTGACGAGTGCCTCGAAGGTGGAACGGTCAGCGGCCCGCGCCGCTGGCGGATGCCTGGGGAGTGACCAGGATCTCCACGCGACGGTTCAGGGCGCGGTTTTCGTCGCTGTCGTTGGTGGCCAAGGGCGCGTAGGGGCCAAAGCCCGCCACAACCACCTCGGCCTCGGGCACGCCGCCATCGGCAGTCAAGACAGCCCAAACTTCCATGGCTCGGGCAGTGGAGAGCTGCATGTTGCCGTGGGGAAACTTTTTGAGGGTGGCCGGCTTGGCCACGGGCTGGCTGTCGGTGTGACCGCGAATCCAGATGCGGCCGTGGCCAGCTCTCAGGATGTCCTGGGCCACATCGGCGAGGAGAGCCGCGCGACCTTCGGCGCTGATCTCGGCCGAGCCAGATTCAAACAGCACGGCATCGGGCACCATATAGATGTAGGAACCATCCGCGAGATCCAGGCGCGTGATGGCGTCGGGCGTGCCGCGCATCTCGGCCAGGCGTCGGTCGTAATCGGCCAGACGCGCCATGAGGTCATCGCTGTGGCCGCCAGCTTCGAGGGCGTTGACTTCGGCCAGGGCTAGTTCCTGGCGCATGGCATCGATCTCCGAGCGCAGCCGCGCTTCTGTGACCTCCAGGCTGTGGAGTTCCCCCTGGTAGTGCTGGGCGAGGTCCACGGCTTCTTCGTACTGCTGTTGCGTTGCGCAGGAGGCGACGAGAACAAGGCCCAGGGCTCCGAGGATGTGTGTGTGCTTCATGGTGGTGTGTGATTCAGGGGCGGCATGAGGCCCCGACGCGTCGAAAGACCGCGAAAAGTTGGCGCAAACTTCGCGCCCGGGTCAGCCATGGAAAAGTCTAGCGCTGGCGACCTTGGGTACAAGCGGGCCCCATTCGCCAAAAACCCAAGGCAGCCCTAAGTCCAGCCCTGGGAGCTTCTAAGGAGTAGAAAACCCGAGGACACGAAGTGCCCGGGCAAGGCGCCTCGTGTCCTACCCGGGGGCCTCTTGGTTACTGGAACTTGTCGCCGAAGAACATGCTGGCGATGCCCTTGGCGATGCTGTTGGTTTCGCCATCGGAGACCGAGACGATCACCGGCAAGGCCATCACCATTATCAGGGCGGTGATGATCAGGGCGGCGCGGATGCCCATGGGCTCGCTCTCCTCCTCGCTGCTGGCACTGGCAGCCGCGCGGGGTGAGGTGCGGCGCACCGGGGCTGCCGCCACGGGCTCGGCGATCTCAATCTCGCCCACATCCTCGATGTCGTCCTCGATGATGGTGTCCACATCCGAGATCTCCTCGGTGGCCATGCCGGCATCGGCGAAATCGTCATCCTCAAAGACCAACTCTTCGCCTCCGTCGCCGAGGTCGACGACTTCGCCGCCGAGCTCTGAGCGCAGGGCCTCCACATCACCGCGGCGCAGTTTCATGGTGTCGCCTTCGCGGAAAGCGCGGATCTCGCCTTCGGAAACGAGGCGCTTGAGCTCCTCTTCCTTGAGGCGCAGCTCGGAAAGGGCTTCGTCGAAGCTGAAGAAATCTTCGTTGGTCACGGGTCTGGCTCCTGATGGAAAGTCGGTCGCACCAATTATCTGCCGGAGTGGCAGAGAAGAGCCTGGCAGAGAAGCGCCGGAGCCTTCGTGGTGGAGGGGTGGTTCTGAAAGGGGGAAGTGTGAGGGTCGGCGCGGTTACCGGGTCAGCCCTTCTCGATCTGTCAATCGTTCTCGAGCTTGGCAAAACGCGAGGCGAGGTCCTTGTAGCTGAACTCGGACTTGTCGTTGAAGCCGTCGAGTTGCAGGTCGAGGTCGATGCGCCGGGCGGCCACGAGTTTGATGCTCTGGGTGCCCTTGGATCCGCCGCTGGCCTGGTAGACCGCGATGTGCGGGTTGATGGTGTCGATCAGGTAGAGGATGGCCGATCCCGTCAGGTCGACTCCGGTGACCGCGATCATGCGGTTGTTGGAATCGGCGTTGCTGGCAGCCGGCGGTGCGAAGGTCTGCGTGCTCGGGGGCGGGTGGGTCGTGTCAGCGCCGCCCTGGAGGGCTCCGGCGGGCGCGAGCAGGTAGCCGGCGGAGCACAGAAAGACCCCCGCCAAGAACACGGACACCCGGGCGCTCGGGGTGCGCTTCTGGCTCTTTTGAGGGCTGGGGCTGTGAGTCTGCATCGAATCTACTTTTTTGGCCGTGCCCCCGAGGGCTCGGGGACTGCATGGGGCGCCCAGCCTGTTGCTGGGCTGGCGAATAGCGACCACTATCCTAGCGCAGCGGGTCGGTTGCCACCAAGGGTTTGAGATTGTCCTGGAAATCGCCGCCAGAGAAAATACGGCTGCCCGCTCCTGCCAGCTATGCCTGCCAGCCACACTCCTACCAACCACCGAGGTCGCCCGAAATCTCCTCGAGCAGGTCCTTGAGGGTCACCAGCCCCAGGGGGGCCTCGGGCTGGCCCACAACGGCCATGCGCCGGCCAGCGTGGCGCAGGCGCGAGAGGGCACGGTCCACCGAAAGCTCGGGGGCTATGCACAGAATCGCTTCGGAGTGCTCCAGAATCGGGCGCGAACCGCCGTCCGCCAGGACCGCCAACTGGTGCACATAGCCCTCGACCTGGCCCCGCCGAACCACGGGCAGGCGTGTAAACGCCGAGGCCCGCACCCGCTGGCCCAGGTCTTCGTTCGGCAGGTCCGCGTCGAGAGCGTAGACCTCGTTCCAGGGAATCATGGCCCGGGTCACCGGCAGACTGCGCAGCTTGAGAGCGTTGTGGGCAAGCTCCTCGGCATGGGGCTCGAGGGCGCCCACGGCACGGCCCTCGGCCAGAACACTGAGAACCTCATCCCGCCGCGGGCGCTCGGCGAGCTCCGCGGGACGCAGACCGGCGAATTGCTCCAGGGCACGGCTGAACAGGCCCAGCACCACGGCCAGAGGCCAGAACAAGACGCGACAAGCGGCCAACACTGGCGCACTCCAGCGCATCAGGATGTGCGGTCGGCGGCGAAAAAGATCCTTGGGCAAGAGCTCGCCAAAGAGAAAAACCGTGGGCGAGAGCAACAGCATCAAGACCAGTTCGTGCTGCACCAGGGACAGGTCATAGCCCGCGAGTAACTCCTCTGCCGAGAGGGTCATCAATTCCAGGCTCAAGTTGTTGCCTACCAAGATAGTGATCAGAAGCGCCGAGCGGCCGCGGATCAAACGCCGCACGAGCCAGGCGCCGCGCAGGCCGTTCTCGGCCTCGAGGTCGATGCGCGGCTTCGACACCGAGTACAGCCCGGTCTCCGACCCGGAAAAGATGCCCGAGAAGCAGAGCCCCAGAAAAATGCCCGCCAGAAGCAGCCAGGTCGTCATGCCGCGCGCTCCCCGTCATCCTTGACGAACATGTCCACGCTCACGATGCGCCGACCACGAACCTCGTGGACCTCAAAACAAAGCGAGCCGGCGCGGGCCTCGTCGCCGGCCTTGGGAATGCGCCCCAAGAGGGCCGTGACAAAGCCTCCCACCGTCTCGAACTCGTTGGGCACGACGCGGAACCCAAACTCGTCGTTCCATTCGCGAATCGAGAGGGCCCCGGCCACCCGGAAGCGGCCTTCGCCCAGGGGCACCACCGGCGTCTCGCGGGCCTCGCCCTCCACGCGCAACTCACCCACGATCTCCTCGAAGACATCCTCCACGGTCACCACGCCAGCGGTGCCACCCCACTCGTCCACCACCACTGCCTCGGCCGTGCGGTCTTCGCGGAACTCGCGCAGGAGGGCCAGCACGCCAGCCACTTCGGGCACAAACTTGACCGGCATGATCAACTGTCGCAGGGGCTTGTCTGCGCGCACGAACAAGTCGCGCAGGCGCACATAGCCCAGGACATGGTCGGGGTCGTCCTCGATCACCGGCAGCCAACTCAAGTGACGCTCCATGGCCTCTTCTCGAATACCCTCGTCGGGGTCATTCACATCGAGCATCAAGGTGTCCACCCGCGGCGTCATGATCTCGCGCACGCGCACGCCGCCGAGCTCGACGATCTCGCTCAACATGTCCGCCTCGGCGCTTTCGAGCAGCCCGGCCTCGGCGCTCTTCGAGAGCACCTCGGCCAGATTCTCAGGAGTGATGGCCAACTCGTCGCCGCCCGATTCGCCCAGGGCACGGGTGACCAACTCCAGGGTCCGCGAAAAAGCCACGGTGACCGGGTGCAGGATCACCACGAGCGGAGTCAGCGCCAGCGAGCTCATGGCCGACACGGCGCCCGAACCGCGCAGGGCCAGAGTTTTGGGCAGGATCTCGCCAAACACCAAGAGCGCCACCAGAGCGCCCAGGGCAGAGCCCAGTTTGGCCTGCGGCGAATCCCCTTGGTAGAGCTGGGCCGCCAGGGAGAAAAAGAAGACATTGACCAGGAGGTTGCAGGCAAGAACCGTGATCAACAGCTCGCGGGGCCGCGCCAAGAGCCGCGAAACCCGCGCCGGCGCGCTCTTGCGACGCTCGCGGGAGAGGCTGAAGAGGGCCGTTTCAGATGCGCTGAAAAAAGCCGACAGGGCCAACAGGGCGCACAGGGGCCAGTGGCTTGTGAAGAATTCGATCACGACCCGGCACCATCGAGATCGGCCACGGCCAAGATCATATCCACACAAAAGCCGCCCTCCGGGCGGTTCTTGAAGTGCACCCGGCCGCCATACTCGTTCACCACCGAGAGCACCAAGGCCAGACCCAGCCCGGTACCGCGGCCGACTTCCTTGGTGGTGTGAAACAGATCGGTCATGGCCTCGAGTTCTCCAGCGGGCACGCCGCAGCCGTCATCCAAAACGCGCAAGCGCAATTCATCCCCCAGCCGGGCGAGTTGCACCTCGACCAGGCCGCCGCTGCTGCCGCGATCCTCAATGGCATGCAGCGCATTGCTGAGCAGGTTGAGTATGGCTTGACCAAATTCCGAGGTCGACCCCATGACGCACACGCCTGGGGCATGATTCTCGAAGCGAATCTCAACCCCCGAACGGGAGGCCGCATGGCCCATGAGCTCGATGGCATCGGCCACGGGTCCGGCCAGGTCCACCGCCACCCGCTCGGATGCCCGCGGGGTGAAGCGCAGCAGACTGGCCACGGTGTTCTGGATGCGTTCGAGGCCGCCACGCACGAGTTGCAGATAGCGGCGAGTCTGGTCGGGCTCCAACTTGCCACGGTCGAGGGTCTCCACGGCGTTGATCATACCGCCAAGGGGATTGTTGATCTCGTGGGCGATTCCGGCGGCCAACTCGCCCATGGCAGCCAGGCGACGCTGACGCAGGGCCGCCGATTCGGCTTCGAAGGCGGCCCGGGTGGCCTGGTCAATCTGCACTTCGAGGTGGTCATGGAAGTCCTTGACCTCGCGGGACATGTGGTTGAAGTTCGCCATCAAGTCCGCCAGCTCATCGCGGTGCGCGGGCAGGTCCACCTCGACACCGAGGTCGCCTCCGCGCACCCTCTGGGCGGCACTGGCCAACGCCCCCACGGGTTGCAGCACATAGCGACGCAAGACTCCGAAGGTGCCACCGTACAGGAGCAGGGTCGAGGCGAAGAACCAGGGCAAGAGCCCGCGCCAGAGGGGCAGGGCGCCCTCGGCGTCGGCGACCCGGAACCAAACGCCGCCCCAGGTACGGCCGCGGGCATCAGCGATGGCCAGAGCACGGCCGCCGGCCACGAGCACATCTCCGCCGCTATTCACGGCGCTGCGCATCTCGCTCTGAATCAAGTCGCTGTCGAACTCGATGCCGCGGCCCGCGCTGCCCACGGGATTGAGGGTCACCCCGTGGGGATTCAGGTCACTGATAACCGCGTCGGTAAAGACATTCCAGTAGGGCCAGGAAAGGATCTGCGCCACGCGCAACTCTCCCGTTGGACTGATGGAACTCTTGAGGGTGTAGAGCACGCGCTCCACGACCTCCTGCTGGGCGCGGCTGCGCTCCTCGTCGAACTTGGTCGAGAGGTGCCAGAGGCCGGCCCCGAAAACGACCAGATTGATCACCGCCACGAGGGAGAGGACCCGCAGCTCCAGGGAAACTCGCAGGCCACGCCTTTGGCTGGCGGCAGGCTCGCTGGAAAGCTTCGGGGATCCTGGCATGGGAGGCACGCGCCGCGCGCTACATCTGACCCAATTGGGTCATGATCTCGAGCAGTGGCATGAAGAGCGCAATCACGATGAAGCCTACCATCGCGGCGATCAAGACCAGCATGAGGGGTTCCAGGAGCTTGAACATGGCATCGATGCGGCGGTCGACCTGTTTTTCGTAGGCATCGGCCACCTTGACCAGCATGGCATCGAGTTCGCCGGTCTCCTCGCCCACATCGACCATGTTCACAACCAGGTCATCGAAGAGACCGGTCTCGCCCATGGGCCGCGCCAGGCCTTCGCCTTCGCGTACCGTGCGGCGCACCTCTTCGACGGCTGCTCGCAAACAATCGTTGCCCGTGGAGTCGCGCACGATCTCCAGAGCATCGATGTGGGGAACGCCGGCCTGGATCAAGGTGCCGAAGGTGCGCGTGAAACCCGCCACGAGCGAAGTGCGCACCACCGGAGCGATGATCGGCAACTTGAGGTACAGGCCGTGGACGCGAAAGCGGTAGGCACCCGGACGGCTCATCAAGACCGTGTGGCCCACGAAGAGCAGGAGCGGCAGGCCGAAGCACAGGTACCAATAGCCCATGACGAAGTCGGAGATGTCGAGCAGGACCTGAGTCACCCGCGGCAGGTCCACCCGGAAAGACTTGAAGATCTCCTTGAAGCTCGGGATGACAAACACGATCACCGCCGACATGACTCCCATGGCCACCACGAAGATGACGCTGGGGTAGATCATCGCGCCGCGCACCTGAGCCCGGATCTCGCTGGCCTTTTCGCGAAAGCTCGCCAGACGATTCAGAATCGCATCGAGCACACCACCGACCTCACCGGCACGAACCATGGCCGTGTAGAGCTCATCGAAACAGCGCTCGTGTTTCGACATGGCCTCCGAGAGCGGCGTGCCCGCGGAGACATCTTCCACGAGATCCTGCAAGACGGTCTTGAAGGGCCCCGCCTTGGTTTGGCCTTCGAGAATGACGAGGGCCTTGACCACCGGAATGCCGGCCTCGCTGAGGGTCGAAAGCTGAATAGTGAAGTCGGTCACCTGCTGTGCGGCCACGCGCCCGCCGCGGCGCGGCGGCTTGGCGCCGCCGCCCTTGCCGCCCGCCGCGGGTGCGGGGCTTGCCGGGGAAGTTGTGCTGCGTCGAATGCGTTTGGCCATGGATCGTGATGTTAGAGAGAAGTCTCCCGCAGGACCTCTTCGATGGTCGTGCGGCCAGCCATGAGGGCTCGGATGCCGCTTTCGCGCAGGCTCTGCATTCCAGAGCGCAGGGCAATCTCGCGTAGGTGGCCCGAGGACTTGTCATCCAGCACGGCCGCTCTGATGGCGTCGTTCACGAGCATGATCTCGAAGATCGCCGTGCGGCCCTTGTGGCCAGTGTGATGGCAAGCTGCGCAGCCCTTGCCAAAATAGAAGCTGGCGCCCGCCAGGCGCTCGCGGTCGGCGCCGAACTCCATCAACAGGTCGTCATCCGGTTCGAAGGTATCCTGGCAGTCGGGGCAGATGCTGCGCACCAGGCGCTGGGCCACCACGGCCTCCAGGGTGGCCGAGATCAGAAAGGGCGCGATGCCCATGTCCACCAGGCGCGTGACCGTGCTGGGTGCGTCGTTGGTGTGCACGGTGGAGAAGACCGTGTGGCCCGTGAGGCTGGCCTCGACGGCCACCGCGGCGGTCTCTGCATCGCGGATCTCGCCGATCAGAATCTTGTCCGGGTCCTGGCGCAGGACCGAACGCAGGACCGATGCATAGGTCACACCGATGTCGGGGTTGACCGGCACCTGCACGATGCCCTCGATGTCGTACTCCACCGGATCCTCGGCGGTGATGATCTTGCAGTCGGGCTGGTTAGCCTCCTGCAACATGGCGTAGAGGGTGGTGGTCTTGCCCGAACCCGTGGGGCCTGTTACCAACACAATGCCGTGGGGCAGGCGCGTCAGGCGGCTCAGTTCGGCCCCCTCATCCTCGGCCAGGCCCAGGGCGGAGAGATCCAGGCTAACCGCCGAACGGTCCAGGATGCGCAGCACGCAACCCTCGCCAGAAACGCCCGGCAGGGTCGCCACGCGCAGGTCCACTGGCTTGTTATTGATCGAGAGTTCGATGCGGCCGTCCTGGGGCACGCGCGTTTCGGTGATGTCGAGGTTCGAGAGCACCTTGATGCGCGAGACCAGGGGCAGGGCCAGGTGCGGCGGCGGGGCCTCAATCTCGTAGAGCGAACCGTCGACGCGGTAGCGCACGCGAAACTCGTCCGGAAAGGTCTCGAAGTGGATGTCGCTGGCGCGGTCGGCGATGGCGCGCAGCAGCAGCGAGTTCAGGAGCCGCGCCACGGGCTGGCTGGAGGCGGCGGTTTCGGGGTCGGCCCCGGCCACGGCGGCGGCGGCTTCGGCCATGGCCTCGGCCACCGTGACCTCGGCCCCGTAGTGCTTATGCACCGCGGCCTTGATGCTCTGGGCAGAGGCCAGGGCGCCTCGCACGGTTTTGCCCGTGGAGAAGCCCAAGTCGTCGAGCACGGCGGTGTTCAGGGGGTCGGCGAGGGCCACGGTCAACTCATCGCCAACAAGGCTCAAGGGCAACAGGCCAAAGGCGTGGGCAGTGGACGAGTCTACCAATTCCAGGGCCTCCTCCGAGGGCGTCAGGGAATCGAGGTCGACGCTTTCGAGGCCCACCTGTTCGGCCAGAGCCGCCACGATGGCAGCTTCATCGCAGTGCCCCATGTTCACCAGGGCCTGGCCTATCAGGCCGCCTTGCTTTTGCTGCAAAGCCAGGGCTTCCTGCACCTGACCTTCGCGCACGGCGCCTTGACTCTTGAGGATCTGGCCCAGAAGCCGTCGCTTGGCCCGGGGATCCTGGGGGGGCTCGGGAACCTCGCTCACAGGCGCGTCTCCATGTCCTTGGGGTCCTGGGCGTAGTCGAGGGCGCAACCGGGATCGATCACATCCCTGCGCACGAGATCGAGCAACTGGTCATCGAGGGTCACCATGCCTAGACGCCGCGAGGTCTGGATGCTCGACTGGATCTTGGCCGTCTCGTTCTTGCGAATCAGGTTGGCCACCGCCGGCGTCATCAGCATGACCTCGAAAGCCGCCACGCGCCCCGTGCCGTCCTTGCGCGGCACCAGCACTTGGCTCACCACGGCGATCAGGGAGACCGAGAGCTGGGCGCGAATTTGCTCCTGTTGGTTGGAGGGGAACGCATCGATGATGCGGTTGACCGTACGCGCGCTGCCGGTGGTGTGCAGGGTGCCGAACACCAGGTGGCCGGTTTCGGCGGCTGTGATCGCGGCCGAGATGGTCTCGAGGTCGCGCATCTCGCCCAGGAGGATCACATCGGGATCCTGGCGCAGAGCGCGGCGCATGGCCTCGGGAAAGTTGGGCACATCCTGTCCCACCTCACGCTGGGAGACCAGGCCCGCGCCGTGGGAATGGTAGTACTCGATCGGGTCCTCGATGGTGATGATGTGGCGCGACTGGTTCTGGTTGATCCAGTCGATCATGCTGGCCAGGGTAGTGGTCTTGCCCGAACCCGTGGGGCCCGTGATCAAGACCAGCCCGCGCGGTCGGCGCAGCAGCTCGTGGACGGGCTCGGGCAAGCCGATCTCCTCGAAAGAGAGGAGCCTGGAGGGGATCAAACGGCAGACCGCCGAATAGCGGCCGCGTTGGCGGTAGACGCTGACCCGGAAGCGATTGCCGCTTTCGTGGGCCAGGCCAAAGTCGGAGGAGCCACACTCCTCGAGTTCCCGCCAGTGCCGCTCGTCACACAACTCGCGCACCAAGGCCTCGCTGGTGGCATCGACGAGACTTTCCTTGGTCAGGGAGACGAGGCTCCCGTGGATGCGTCCCACCGGAGGCCGGCCGGGGTTGATGTGCAGGTCCGAGGCGCCGCGTTCAACGATGGCGGCCAGGAATGTTTGGATTCCAGTCAAGTCGTGTCCGGGCTAGTGGGTTCTGTTCCTGACGAAAGGATCAGGCTTCTTCCAGGCTGGGGGCGTGCTCTTCGCGGCAAACGCGTAGAACTTCAGTCACACTCGTCGCGCCCTTGATGACCTTGCGCGCGCCGTCGCGGATCAAGGGCCGCAAACTGCCGCTGCTGAGGGCCGTGACGCGCAGTTCATCGAGGGCCGCGCCGCGAAAGCACAGCTCGCGCAGCTCGTGATTCATCTCCATCAGTTCGAAGAGCGCCACCCGTCCGCGGTAGCCGGCGCCCTCGCAGGCTGTACAGCCCCGGGGGCGCTTGAAACGCTGGCCCTCCATCAAGCCGGGATCGAGGCCCAGGGAATGCAGCTCGGCGGGGTGCGGATCGTACTCCTCGGCGCACTCGGGGCAGAGCCTGCGCACCAGCCGTTGAGCCATGACAAACTGCACCGCGGCCGAGACCAAAAAGGGCTTGACGCCCAGGTCGGAGAGGCGTGTCAGGGCACTGGGCGCATCGTTGGTGTGCACCGTGGAAAACACCAGGTGCCCGGTGAGCGCGGCCTGGATGGCGATCTCGGCCGTTTCCAGGTCGCGGATCTCCCCCACCAGGATGACATTGGGCGCACAACGCAACATGGCCTTCAGGATGCGCGAGAAGGTCACACCGATGCGCGAGTTGACCTGGACCTGGTTGATGCCGGGGATGTGGTACTCAACCGGGTCCTCGGCCGTGATGATCTTGACATCGGGGCGGTTGAGCTCCGACAGGGCGGCGTAGAGCGAAGTCGTCTTGCCCGAACCGGTGGGCCCAGTCACCAGGCAGATACCGTTGGGCCGGGCGATCTGGCGCTTGAACCAGGCGAAGTCCTCTTCGTCGAAACCGAGCTCGCGCAGGCCGATCAGGCTAGCGCTGCGATCGAGCAAACGCATGACCATTGTTTCGCCGTGGTTCGAGGGCAGGATCGAGGCGCGCACATCGATCTCGCGGCCGTCGATTTTCAGGCCCATGCGCCCATCCTGGGGCTTGCGCTTTTCGGCGATGTCCATGCGCGCCATGATCTTCAGGCGGCTGATTAGCGGGGCGTGCAGGTGTTCGGGGTGTTCGGCGACATCGCGCAACATGCCATCCACGCGAATGCGCACCCGCACGCGCCCGTGGCCGGGCTCGATATGGATGTCACTGGCGCGTTCGCGGAGGGCGTCCTGAAACATGCGCGTGACCAAGCGCACGATGGGCGCGTCGCTCTCATCGTCATCCGACCCGCCCAGGCTGGCAGCCACGGCCTGTTCGGCGGAGCCGCCGTAGAACTTGGCGATGGCGCGGCGCAGGGCGCCCGGCGCCGCGAGGGCGCAGGCCACCTCGCCGCCCGTGGAGAAGGAGAGTTGGTCGGCGATCATGCGCTTGAAGGGATCGTCGATGGCGATGATCAGACGCCCGTCCTTTTCCAGGACCGGCAGGAGCCCCTGGTCCTGGGCGATCTCGGTGGGCACTTTGTCGAGCAGGGCGTCCGAGATGCTGAGGCCCGCCCGGCTGAGGTCCACGAAGGGCAGCCCCTCGAGCTTGGCCTGGACCCGGGCCACGGCGCTCTCGTCGGCGGCGCCGAGTTTGACCACGGCGGCCGCCAGGGACAGGTCTCCGCCGCGCTGCGAAGCCTGGGCTGCGCGCAGTTGTTCCTGGGATAGCAGGCCGTTTGCGACCAGTTGTTCCCCGAGGGTGCGGGTCACGGTAGAGCGGGGCTGGGGGCGGAGTGCATGCTGAGCGCAGAGGGTAGCGTCTCTCGAAGGCCCGGCAAAGAGCCAGAAGGCCTCACCTGACCCCCTATTCCACGCCTCCTTGGCCCTACCCACCCAGCTCGGGAGAGTTGCACCCGCTCTGCCCCCTGTCCGGGAGCCAGGCTGCCCCGCAGGCGCCCGAAACCCGAACGCGGCCCCCACTCCCGGTCAGGGAGCAGAGGCCGCTTTGGGCTGGGGGCTCGTGCCCCGAGGCGACGGGCCTACTTGACGGGCCTACTTGACGGGCCCGCCGCGGCAAACACCCGTGATCACCAGGGAGATCCGGGACTTGTCCGGGTGGTCCAGATTGATGAGCAGGGTGCCACGGAAGGAACCGGCGGCGTCGTCGGGCAGGCCCTCGAGGCGCAGCTCGATATCGATAGCGTTCTTGCCGGTTACGGGACGCAGTGTGGGGGTGAAGAAGCCGCTGTATTCCCACTCGCGGAAGGTGTCCGTGCCCGGGTTCTGCAAGCCCACGACGGTCACCTCGGGGGCGCCGCTGGCGAAGGAGAAACTGTCATCGTGGCACTCGATACGCAGGGTGCGCACCTGCACCTGGCCGGGACGCACAAGTCCCATGGAGAGATAGGCCGGGCTGAATGTGAAAGGTCCCACGACCTGGGCACTGATCATGATCGAGGCCTGGTAGGAGGGCACCTTGCCATCGAGGCCCACATCGGCGCCGGGGATGGGGACATCGCTAGTCACGGAAAGGGAGCGAGACAGGTTGCCCTCGGCCGCATCGGGGCCCACGGTGACTGTCAGGTCCCAACGCGCCGCGCGGCCCTCGGCGTCGGGGTTGACCGGCACGAGTTCGGTGGAAGCGCCCGCCGGCAGGGAGGCATCATCCATTTCCAACATGAGCGCCTGGCCCTTGGAGGAGGACAGGGTGGCCTTCTTGACCACGATCTCGCCCACCTGCACTTGGCCAAAGTTCAGGAAGCGCGGCGCGATGTTGAAGAAGGGATCGATGTCCGCCACGAGCCCGAGCTGAATCGTGCCGCGCGGATCGTTGGAGAAGATGTTGATGCGCACATTCTGGTGGCCGCTCTTGTTGGCCGTATGCAGCTTGGCGGGGAACTGAATCCTGCGACCCACGGCAATCGGCTCGCCAAAGGTGTAGCGCTCCATTTCACCGGCATCGCTCTCGACGAAGACCTCGGCCACGGTGCAGCCACAGGTGGGCTTGACTTGCTTGACAATCAGGTCCTCGGTGCCGGTGTTGGCTAGTTCGAAAGTGTGGTGCGCCACGGCGCCCTGCATCAGCCGACCAAACTCGTGCTTTTCCTGGTTGAGCTTATAGGTCAGGCGCGGGCCATCGTCGTGGTCGAGCACCTTGGGCGGCATGACCTCGTCCACGCCGCGGTCAGCGAGGCGGGGCGTTTGCACGCCGTGATCATGGCCATCATCTGCAGAGTGCCCGGCGGGCAGGTTGGACTCGGCTACCGGCTTGGTGGTGGGTTTCTTGGCAGGCTCGCTGGTGGCCAAACCGGTGAGGGCGGCTTCAACCGGCTCCTCGCCCCCTGCGTAGCCGAGGCCTTCGAGGAGCTTCGCGCTCTCTTCGGAGCTGGTGCCGGAAGTGGCCGTGGGGGCTTCCCCCGATGAGCAGGCGCCGAGCATGAAAAGCGGCGGCAGAAGAGCGATGAGCCCGAGGCGCAGGGCGCCGAGGGGGTTCTTGAGGGTGGCAGGCTGGAAGTCAGACATCGAGAAACGGCCTGCTGGCAGGCGCTATGGTGGTGAGTGGAAAGGAGGCGCGGAAGGCCCCGGGGCAGTCCAATGGCGGGGCCGGGGATACGAGCAGGCTCCTGTATCGGCGAGTGCGGAGCCCATTCTTTCTGTAGATTCCAGCTTAGTTGGGTCATGAGGCGGCTGGAAAGTGGCCAGAGAGTGTACACGGCCCGGGGCCGCCATGTCCGTCAGCGTCGAAATCGGCCCCAGATCGCCGTAGACTGGGCTCGCCATGGCCTCCGGCCCTCTCTCACGCCTAGCCCTCGCGCTCGCCCTCTTGGCGGGTTGCTGCGCCACGCCTCCCGATGCGTGGGAGGTCATGGGTCTGGGCTTTCGCAGCCCCGAGCAAACTCTACAGACCTTCCAAGCTGGCGTGCGTGGCGATTTGCCGCGCCTGGAGTACCGCTGTTTCTCCATGGACTACCGCGCCCGCAAGGGACTCTCGCAACTCGCCTACCGCGAACTCCGCGAGCGCGCCCTCTCCCCCAATCCCTGGTTCAAACTGGGCGTGGCCGGAGCACGCATCGTGGTCTCGGAACGCCAAGGCCCAGGCCGCTGGCGCCTGGTGGTGGAAAACCTCGGCCGCAGCTTTGAGTTGCTCCTGGTGGCCGAGGAGTTTTGGCAACTCTGGCAGGGCACTCTCCTGGTAGCCGACGAAGTCTTGGCCGCGGGCAGCTTTTCGAGCGCGGTGGAACTCCTGACTCCCCGGGGCGCGCCGCGCACAGTCATCGCTGGCGCCGAACTACCCGCCCACATCGCGCCCCTGGCCGACGCTCCTTTGACCGAATTCCGCGTGGCCCTGGAGTGGAAGATCGACGACATTTTTCAACTCGAGCCCTGAATCTCCCCCTTTCCCTTTCCTGACGCAGACATGGCACGATCCAAGACGAGCACTGCATCCTCCGCCGCGCAGGCGCGCCCCTCCAAAACGACCGGCCGATCCAAAAAGAAAACGCCCTCCAAGAAGCCGGCAGCAAGCAAGTCAAAGCGCGCGGCCAGCGCCAGCCCTGTCAGTATGACCGAGCCCTCCCGTGGCAGTCGGCGTTACCTCTTCAACTTTGGCGCCGACGGTGCCGACGGCGACCGCGAGATGAAGAACCTGCTCGGGGGCAAGGGCGCCAACCTGGCGGAGATGTGCAACCTGGGCCTACCTGTGCCTCCGGGATTCACCCTCTCCACCGAAGTCTGTCGCTATTACTACGACCACGGCCTGAGCTACCCGCGGGGCCTCGGCAAGGATGTGTTGGCGGCCATGAAACGGCTGGAAACAGCCATGCAGAAGAAATTCGGCGATCCGGATAACCCGCTCCTGGTGTCGGTGCGCTCGGGCGCGCGGGTTTCCATGCCGGGCATGATGGACACGGTCTTGAACCTCGGCCTGAACGACGAAACCGTCGAGGGCCTGGCGCGCTCGGCCGGCAACGAGCGCTTCGCCTGGGACGCCTACCGGCGTTTCGTGCAGATGTACAGCGAGGTGGTTATGGGCGTGGGCGCCGAGGACGAACACGGCCAGAGCCCCTTCTCCCTGGCCCTCGAAGAGCTCAAGGAAAAACGCGCCGTGAGCCTCGACATCGACCTCGATGCCGACGACTTGAAGGGCCTCGTGCAGACTTTCAAGGCCATCGCCCTGCGCGTGGCCTTGCGCAGCTTTCCCGAGGATCCCATGGAGCAGTTGCGCGGCGCCATCAGCGCGGTCTTCGGTTCCTGGAACAACGAACGCGCCATTCTCTACCGCTCCATGAACGACATCCCCTCGGATTGGGGCACGGCGGTCAGCGTGGTAGCCATGGTCTTCGGCAACTTGGGGACAACCTCGGGTACGGGTGTGGCCTTCACCCGCGACCCCGCCAGCGGTGAAAAACGCTTCTACGGCGAGTACCTGATGAACGCCCAGGGCGAGGATGTGGTGGCGGGCCTGCGCACCCCCGAGCCCATCGAGCGCCTCAAGGAGACCTCTCCGAAGCTCTGGCGCGAATTGCAACGCATCCAGAAGCTGCTCGAGAACCACTACCGCGACATGCAGGACCTCGAGTTCACCATCGAGAACGGCAAGCTGTACATGTTGCAATGCCGTACAGGCAAGCGCACGGGCTTCGCCGCGGTGCGCATCGCCTGCGACCTGGTGCGCGAGCGCAAGATCAGCCGCGACGAGGCTCTCATGCGCATCGACCCCGAGGCCCTCAACCAGCTCCTGCAACCGGTCTTCGACCCCGCCGAACTCGAACGCGCCAAGGCCGCGGGCCGGCTCCTGACGAGCGGCCTGAACGCGGGCCCCGGAGCCGCTTCGGGCCATGTCACCTTCAACGCCGCGGAGGCCGTGCGACGCGCCGGCGAGGGCCAAAAAGTGCTGCTGGTGCGCATCGAGACCAGCCCCGAGGACATCGAGGGCATGCAGGCTGCCGAGGGCATCCTGACAGCCCGCGGCGGCATGACCAGCCACGCGGCGCTGGTGGCGAGGCAGATGGGCAAGGTCTGCGTGGCGGGGGTTGCGGACCTCGAGATCAACTACAAGGCGAGCTCCTTACAGGTCCATGGTCGGCGCTTTGGTGAAGGCGAGTTCTTGAGCCTCGACGGCACCACCGGCGAGGTCTTCGAGGGCCAGATCTCCACGGCCCCCAGCGAGGTCATGCAGGCCATGTTCCATGAGGGCAAGGGCGCGCGCGGAGGCGGCCAGATCTACGCCTCCTTCAAGCGCCTCATGGGTTGGGCTGACGAGGTGCGTCAGTTGCGCGTGCGCACCAACGCCGACCAGCCCGACCAGTGCGAGTTGGCGGTGGCCTTTGGCGCCGAGGGCATCGGCCTCTGTCGCACCGAGCACATGTTCTTCGGGGAGAACAAGATCGAAGCCGTGCGCGAGATGATCCTGGCGGAAAGCTCCGAGGCTCGCGAGTTGGCCCTGGCGAAGCTCCTGCCCCTGCAACGCGCGGACTTCGAGGGCATCTTCCGCGCCATGGGCGAGCGGCCCGTGACCATTCGCACCCTCGACCCGCCGCTACACGAGTTCCTGCCCCACAGCCCCGCGGCGATCCGCGCCCTGGCCAAGGACTTGGGGCTGCCGGCGAAGCGAATCGCACAAAAGGTCGAGCAACTCACCGAGCTGAATCCCATGCTCGGCCACCGTGGCTGTCGGTTGGGCATCACCTACCCCGAGATCACGCGCATGCAGGTGCGGGCCATCTTCCAGGCCGCCTGTCGCGTGGCGCGCACTTCAAAGAAGATGCCGCGACCGGAGATCATGATTCCTCTGATCGCCACCCGCGAGGAGTTGCAGTTGCAGGTGCGCATCGTGCGCGAAGTGGCCGAGGAGGTCTTCGAGGAAGAAGGCCGCCGCATCAAGTACCTCGTGGGGACCATGATCGAATTGCCGCGAGCCGCCCTGACCGCGGGCGAGATTGCCAAGGAGGCAGAGTTCTTTTCTTTCGGCACCAACGACCTGACCCAGACGACCTTTGGCATCAGCCGCGACGATGCGGGCAAGTTCATCCCCGCCTACCGCAAGTTGGATATCCTGCCCGACGACCCCTTCTCCTCGATTGACCTGCCGGGGGTCGGCAAGTTGATGCAAATCGCCAGCATGGACGGCAAGGCTGCGCGCCCCGACTTGAAACTCGGCATCTGCGGCGAGCACGGTGGCGAACCCAAGTCGATCCGTTTCTGCCACGAACTGGGCCTCGCCTATGTCTCCTGCTCGCCCTACCGCATCCCCATCGCCCGCCTCGCCGCCGCGCAGGCAGCGATTCGCGCTCGGCTGTAAGCCCCCTCATCCGAGCGGGCGATTCATCGGCCGGAATCAACCCCGGCGCCCGTTTTACTTGCCAGTTCCCATGCCGCACCCCGGCCTCTTGCGACGCCCCCCCTCTTCCCCCGCAGCAACATCGTCGCCGTGACGGTCCAATAGACCCCGGGACGCGGGGGCCAAAAACATCAAGGGTCGCCAGGGCCAAGCCAACGGGCTGCGACCGGGGCCTGGTAGTTCTCCAGGCGTTCCAGGAGGGCAGGCACCCGGGCTTCCACAAGCCACAGCTCGCGCATACGAGGAGGAATGAAGCCCTCCTCGTGAGAACGGTCGAGCATGGCCAGGAGAGGATCGAAAAAGCCCTCGAGGTTCAAGAGACCCACCGGCTTGGTGTGGTAGCCGAGTTGTGCCCAGGTGATCGTCTCGAAGACCTCATCCAGGGTTCCGTGGCCGCCGGGCAGGGCCACGAATCCGTCGGAGAGGTTGTGCATCAACTGCTTGCGCTCGTGCATGCTCTCCACCACCCGCAGATCATCGAGGCCCGTGTGGGCCACCTCGAGATCGCAGAGCGCCCGGGGGATAACCCCGATCACATCGCCACCGGCGGCCAACGCGGCATCAGCCGCGACCCCCATCAAACCCACACGCCCACCGCCAAAGACCAAGCCCTGGCCACGAGAGGCCAGGGCGCGTCCGAATTCCGCCGCAGCCTCGTTGAAGATCGGCGAGCGGCCGGAACTCGCGCCGCAAAAGAGGCAGATTCGTCGCATAAGAAAGCGGGGCAGGGACTCGGGGTTGCAGGGACTCTGGCGTTCCAGGACAAAAAGTCCAGGGCACTCAGGAGCCTTCGCCCGAGATGCTGCGCGAGCGTAGGTACTGCACGGTGGATTGCCGCAGGGATTCCAGGAAAGGCGTCAGGCTGTCTTCCTCGGCGCGTTCCAGGTCGTCGAGGTTGGCGGCGCACCAGGGGCACTTCATCTCTTCGAGATGGAACTTGACGAATTCCTCGGGGGCACCTTTGAGGTCACCCGCGAGGTGCCGCGTAAGCCAATAGCGCGCCGGGCAGGAGACCCGCCCCAGGCGCCAGGTCACGGCCACATCGAAGTCGAAGTGGCTCTTCTCCTCCTCGCTTACCGCAGCCAGGGCGGCCAGGATCTCTCCCGAGGCATCGCTCGCCTCGGCGAGGTGCCGCAATCGCTTGAGGGCCCGAAACTTGACCCCCGCCACGGCGGTCTCGTCGCGCAGACCAAAACGCTGCCAGGTGTCGCGGTTGCGCCAGCCGCCGGAGAACAGGGCCTCGATCACCTGTAGGCGCACAAACTCGCCCTGCTGCCAGGTCTCCTGGACCCACTGACGCAGGACGCCCACCAGCAGCTCGCGACCGCGGTCGGCGGCATCGGCAGTTTGCACGATGCCCGAAGGCGTGGTGCCCTCGAAGAGGAGCTGGTCCACCGCCAGAGGGGCGTCCCGGGAATCAGCCTCCTGCCCCTGGCCCACCACGCGCCGGCGACGCAGGAAATCGATCGTGCGGTTGCGGCAGATACCGAAGAGGTACTGCTCGAAACTGTAGACCGCATCAAAGTTATCGATGCCGCGCAACGCCCCGAGGAAAGTCTCCTGAACGATGTCCTCGCGAGCCTGAGCATCGGGAACGCGACGGGCTGCGTAGGCCAGCAGCCGACCACAGAAGGTGCTCTCGACTCGCAGCCACTCGTCGTTGTTGAGAGCTTGCAGCCGGGCTATGTCGGGAGCCCAGTCACTCACAAGAGCCCCCCCGGGACCCCGCGGCGCAGCTGCCCCGAGCGCCTAGCGACAGGCCACGCCACCGCCATCGGAAGTCGCCGTCTGGAAGGCTTCGCGGGCCCGGCTGTAGAGATCCTCGCGGCGCTTCACATCGGGGTGCGGGCAGGAGGAGATGCCCACCGAGATCACCAGGGGATCTCCCACGAGATCGCACAGGGAAATATCTTGGGCGGCCTGGCCCACGCGCAAAGCCATCACTTCGGCCCCATCGGGACCGGTGCGCGGCAGCAGGAACAGGAACGAGCTCTCGTCGAAACGGCCGAGCACATCGGTGTCCCGCGAAGCTTCGAGGATGATCCCCGCTAGCTGACGCAGGACTTCGGGCGAACACTGGCCTTCAAAGCCCAGCATCACGCAAGCCAGGGACTCGCTCCAGCGCACGGCGCGTTTGAACTCCTCGTCAAGCTTGTAGTTGAGGAAGGCAAAGTTGAACAGGCTGGTGTCGGGATCGGTCAGAGCGCTGACCAAGCTCTTGTCCGGGGTGCCGTCGGCGATGCTCACCAAGAGACTCTCGGGCAACAGGGCCTCGATTTCGTCCCCGCGGGAGTCGCTGGGGATCTCGGACAGCTGGCCGCCGACGCAATCCAATGCCGTGCGCAGCTTGCTGGTGGTGAGCGGTGAATGCAGCACGCCGGTGGCGCCGCAGAAGCGCGCGATACCCTCGCTGAGGGAATTGTCGTGCTGGCAGATGACCCAGGTGCGACAGCGTGTCTTGCCAGTCAAGGCCCGGCAGAGCTCGTAGACATTTTCGCCACGCAGGTACTTGTCGATCAGGATCACATCGCCCGCCACGGGGGCGCGATCCAGGAGGGCCTCGATGGAATCGAGCCCCTCGACCTCCCAGCCTTCCAGGCTCGCGGCAGCGGCACTGGCTTGACTTAGAAGAGTTGCGTCGGTCGTGATCACTCGGATCGTGCGCAGTCCATCACCCATTTTAGTTTCCTTGGAGTCAGTCAATGCTCGTGGGTCTTTCGTCAGTGCGCCTCGGCGCATGCGCCCCAAAAGGGACTCTGGTTACTGTAGCACATGGTGCTCCAGGGACCAGGATCGGAAGGGCATTGGGAACCAGCCCCAAATGGTCGGCCAGATGGCTCAAGAGAGCTCTTCCAGCCATTCGTCGGGAATGTCGTAGTTGGCGTAGACATTCTGGACATCCTCGTTTTCCTCGAGGGCTTCGAGCAGCTTGAGGATCTTCCGGGCATCGTCCAGGCTTTCGATTTTGGTCGTGGTCTGGGCCACATAACCCGTCTCGCCGGAGAGCATTTTGACCCCAGCTCCATCAAGAGTCAACTTGGCATCGAGGAAGTCTGTGGCCTCGGCGAAGATCGTGGAGAGACCGTCGTCCACCTCGACATCGTCCGCGCCGGCCTCGAGGGCCAGTTCCATCATCTGCTCCTCGTCGCGCTCGCCATTCTCCACCACGAAGATCGAGCGGAAGTCGAACATGAAGGCCACCGAGCCCGGCGAGCCCAAGTTGCCGCCGCGCTTCTCGAAGGTGTGCTTGATCTCCGGGGCGGTGCGTTTGCGGTTGTCCGTCAGGCAAACCACCATCACCGCCACGCCGCAGGGGCCGTAGCCCTCGTAGATCAATTCCTCGAATTCGACCCCGTCACCGAGTTCACCAGAGCCCTTCTTGACCGCGCGCTCGATCGAGTCCTTGGTCATGTTGGCCGCTTTGGCCTTTTCGATCGCCAGACGCAGCTTGGGATTGGCGTCGATGTCGCCGCCGCCCTGGCGCGCTGCCGACATGATGATCTTGGCCAGCTTGCTGAAGAGCTTGCCGCGCTTGGCGTCCACCGCATTCTTGCGGTGCTTGATGTTCGCTGAGTGTGAGTGACCAGCCATGAGTAGCGGGGCGCCCCCATGGGCCAGGAGCGAGCTCGCGAAACAGCGTTTAGCGTTTGGAGAACTGGAAGCCTCGGCGCGCACCGCGGCGACCGTACTTCTTGCGTTCCTTCATGCGACTGTCGCGGGTCAGAAGACCCTCTTCGCGCAGGATCAGATCGTGAGCTGGGTTGATGCTGTTGAGCGCCCGGGCGAGGCCCATGCGCACAGCATCGGACTGGCCTGTGATGCCACCGCCATTGACATTGCAGAAGACATCGTAGGTGCCCTCGGACTCGGTGGCGAGCAGGGGCGCCTTGGCGCGGGTTTGGCCTTGCTCGGTGACGAAAAACTCATCGAGGGGCTTGCCGTTGACGAGGAAAGCGCCAGCGCCGGGCTTGATGCGAACGCGGGCCACGGAAGACTTGCGTCGTCCCAGACCCCAGGTGTACGGGTTGTTGACGGCCATGTTTAGAGGGTTTCGACCAGGGTGGGCTGTTGAGCCGAGTGCGGATGCTCGCCTGCGGGATAGACTTTGAGGTGACTCAGCATGGTGCGGCCGAGTTTGTTCTTGGGCAACATACGACGCACGGCCAGGGTGATGATGTCGTTGGGGCGGCGTCCGCGCATGTCGGCGCTGGTGAGTTCCCGGCGACCACCGGGGTAGCCGGTGTAGTACTGGTAGACCTTGGCGTCTTGCTTTGTTCCGGTCATGCGCGCCAGGGCAGAGTTGATCACCACCACATGGGTAGCGCCGTGCTCGCTGGGCGTGTAGGTCGGGCGGTCCTTGCCAATCAGCGCGGTGGCCACTCGCGCGGCGAGGCGGCCGAGATTGTGCTGCGATGCGTCAAACAGGAGCCAGCGCTCCTCGACATCGGTCGCTTTCTTGTGGGTGGTGCGCATCGGGTTAGCGTGCCTTGAGGCGGGTGGTGGACGGTTGGAATCTGCGGGGGAGTCAAGCAGCCGTGCCTTTGGGGCACGACACCCCCGCCGACGACCCTCGCCCGGGGGCCTCTGGCAAAGAAAGAGGTCTGGCGGGAGCCATCAAACTGGAGTCACGCACCAAGGCAGGAGCGACCTCCGACGGCCTGCCCCAACGATCTGCGGGCGAAGATGCTAGCCCGGACGGCGCGGCCCATCAACGGCTTTCCGGGGCTTTCCCCTGGCCCTAGCCCGCGCAGGGTCTGGCTAAAGGCAAAAAATGGGCTGAGCGGAGGGCTTGCGGGCGATTTGGACCCGCCGTTCACCCCAAAGGACCTACTCCCCCACCAGGCGCACCCAGCGGGTGTGACCCCGGGCCCGGGAACGCCCCACCAAGGCTTCGACGCCCTGGGGCAGGCCTGCGGCCAGCCAACCGGGCAGGCTTTCTTGGGCGTCCGCGGGGATGTTGGGCCGCGGCTCGCCTCGCAACCAGGGACCCCGAGCCAGCCAGGGCGAGGGCCCTTCGCGCAGCCAGATCTGGTCAAAGTCCGTCAAATTATTGCTGGCCAGGTCGAGCCCCGGCGCCGTGGCCAATTCTCGGAAGCTGAAGATCCGTGCCCGCCGGCCGCAGGCCCGCCAGCGCGGCTGGCCCTCGACATCGAAAACCTCCAGGTGAAAGTCCGCGGGCCGCGGCAGGCTGCGCAGCCACAGGCCCCGGGCTGGTTCCATGTCGAGCCAGTCGCGGGCGCCACGCACTTCGATCCAGCGCCCGCTCGCTGCGTCGCCTTCGAGCACCTCAGCCGCCACCCGGGCTGAGAAGGGCGCGGGCAACCAGAACATTCCCGCGCAAGCCACGCTGCCCAAACAGAGGGCCAGATTCGGCCGCCGCCGCAGGGCCAGGATGCAGAGCCCCGCCGCCGCGAGCCAGGTCCAGCGCGGAATGGCGGGGCGCGGACGGTCGACTTCGAGGGCCGGCAGGGAACGGGCACGCAAGGCAGGCGGCAGGGCCGTCCAGGGCTCTGGCGCCGAAACCGTCTCCAACGCTCGGGCGCACTCGGGCCCAACATCGCTGGTGAGAGCGTGCTCGGAGGCCCGGCTATAGATTTCCACCGGCACCAGGACGCGCCGCGACTCTCCCGCGGCGAGCTGTAGGCGCAGGGAGGTCAGGGAACGGCCAGCGTCCACCAGAACCTCACCCACGGGTCCCTCGAGCAAGTACTCCACGGTGCCCAGGGAGTCCTGGCCGTGGGCCGCTGGCAGACTGCCCATCGAAACCGCGAGCAGGCAGGCGAGCCTCCCGGCAGAAACTGCGGCGCTATTCTTCATGAGCGCTGCTCCCGCGACGCGCGCCCGCGGCGAGGGTCACCGCCACGAGGGTCAGCCCGGCGCTGAGGAGCGCGGGGCTCATGATTTCCGCGCCGTGCGGCGCGAAGGCTGCGGCGCGCAAACTGAGGGCGCCCAGGGGCGAGAGGCGAGCCAGGGTCTCGGCGAAGGAACCCGCCGTGAGGGCGCCGCGGGAAGCCCACTCCAGGGCCGCCGCCAGGGTCGGCGCGGCAAGGCACAGAACCAGCCAAAGCGGTCCATACCAGGCGAGATCCGCCCGCGCCGCGCGCCGTGCACCCTCGCCCCAGGCGATGCAAAGCAAGAGGCCCAAGAGCCCCGTGGCGCGCAGGATCGCCGGTTCCAGTCCGGCGCGCCCGTCGCACCAAGCCACGAGTCCCACCACCGGCAAGGCCAGGGCCAGACCGACCTTCCAGTCCCCAAGGTCCTCGGGCCGCGAGCCTCCCCGGGGCAAGCCCATGACCAGCAACCAGGGCAACCAGGCGAGGGCCGTGCGGTTGACGCCCTCGAGGCTGGCGTCGAGAGTCGCCGAGGGTAGGGCCAGGATCAGGGACGAAAACCAGGCCAGGAAGCAGGCCGAAAAGAAGAGGACTCGGCCCCCGCACGCGTCCTTCACCGCGGCCTCAAGGTCGCCGTGTCCCAACGCACATCAACAAGATCCCAATCGGTGGCTTCGGGGCCTTCCAGGTAACCCAAAGCGGCCATCACATGGGCCCACTTTTGGGCTTCGGGAAGTTCGCCCGGCGCCATGCTGCGGGGCACCCGGCCCCACAAGACCAGGCGCCGCTGTTCGAGTTTCAAACGCGTGCCCGCTTCGCTGACGCTGGCGAGGTGCGCGGAGCCGGCGTCGATCAGGAGGCGACCGACTCGACCGATCTCCTCGCGGCTCAGGTGTTCGCGCATGGAGACCGCCACCGAAAGGGCGTTCTGGTGCCGCGCTTCTTGCAACACATCACCGGCGAGGGCCAGGTCGAAGGCGCCGTCGCCCGGTCCCAGGACCGGCAGCAGCCCCAGGCCAAAGTCCGGCGGCGCTGACCAGTAGCCCGGCAGCAAGGTGCCATCGGCGGCCACGGGGATGTAGTCCGAACCGCTCTGCACGCAGGCCACGGGCTCGCGCAAGCGCACTTCTACCTGCAAACCATCGGGCCAGATAACGCGCACTTCACCCACCTCGGAAACACACGCAAGGTCGCCGAGGACCGCTCGCAACTCGTCTTGTGCTCCGCCGTCGAGGGTCGTGAGTTTGCCCAGGGCGCAGAGGCGCGCCGCCACCAGGGAGCTCCACTCCGGAGGGCAACCAGTGGTGCCCCCGGGCGCATCGAGGGCTACACGGGCGGCGTCGATGCTGTGAAAACCACGCACCTCGGCCGAGTGCCCAAGTTCGCGGGCGGCGAAGGTGCAGAGGCACAGGCAGAGAATCGCGATCAACCCCACGGGCGCTGCGCCGCGCCTTGCGGAGTGCCCGGCGGAGTGCCTTGGCAGAGCTTGGGCTAGGGTCTCCAGGGGAAGGCCAGGGATTCAGCTGGGGGTGACCGAACGCACCGAGGGAGCGGCGGCGCCGCGGGGCATGCTGACCGAACGGCCGCTGCTCACATCCTCGATGAAGAGGTCGAGGGTCGACTGGATTTCCGTCACCGACTCGCGCGAGAGGGTGATGGACTTGGCGCTGGGCTGGGAATGCAGTTCGTGGCCCAAGAGGCGTGAGATCAGTTTGAGGCTGGCGAGTTGACGCTGCGATCCAGCGCCGGAGCGCTGTTTGGTCGAGGGGTCCATCATGATTGACTCTGGAGGTGTTGAGCGGGATGCCATCGCGGGCGCCGCCGGGAAGTTGTGATAAAGGTAAGCTGGTGCTTGTGAGCAGGATTCGAGCAAGAGACGCCTCGGGCCCGCGCGGGGTACCCTTCTCGCTTGCCGAGACTCGCGTGCGCAGAAAGATGCAGAGAAACAAATGCAGCGCCACGCCTTGCGGGCGGGGCACTTCCTCGTGGGGCACTTCCTCGTGGGGGTCGAAGACTGTTAGATACACCCTTCGGCGCGCCGTCTCAAGCGCGCGCATTCCCCCCCTCCCCCAAGAATCGCACCCGGGCCCTCCATGACCCAGCCCAAAAAGGGCCACCCCGAACTGCCCTCCCGGCCACAGAGCGCCCCCAGGCGGGGAGCCGACGAGCCCGACGACCTCGAGGCGCCCCTGCGCTGGAAAGGTTTTGTGCTCTCGGTTTTCCAACGCGAAGCCATCCGTGGCATCCGCCAGGGCCAGAATGTGCTCGTCTCTGCGCCCACGGGCGCGGGCAAGACCCTGGTGGCCGAGTACGCCATCGCCGATGCCGTGGCCCGCGGCAAGCGCTGTATCTACACCGCGCCGATCAAAGCCCTCTCGAACCAGAAGTACCGCGACTTCCGCGACGAGCCCGGCATCGATGTGGGTTTGATGACAGGTGATGTCACCATCCATCCTCGGGCCCAAGTCCTGATCATGACCACCGAGATCCTGCGCAACTCGATCCTCGAGAACTCCGCCGGCCTGAGCGATGTGGAGTATGTGATCTTCGACGAAGTGCATTTCATGGACGACCTCGAGCGCGGCACGGTCTGGGAGGAGAGCCTGATCTTCGCGCCGGCTGCCATGCGCTTCATCTGTCTCTCCGCGACGATCTCCAACATCGATGAGGTCAGCGGCTGGCTGGAGGAAATCCGTGAGCAAAAAATCACCACTGTGCTTTCGGAGAAGCGGCCCGTGCCCCTGCACTTCCGCTTTTACACCGAGCGCTCCGGCAGCTTCGAGCCATCCAAACTAGGCGCCAACCGCAGCCGCGAAAAGCAAACAGAACCCAGGGCCTCGAAGAGTCGCGGCAGGGGCATGCGCGGCCGCCGGGGACGGCGCGGCCGGGGACGCGGCCCCAACCCGAACTTGCCGCCGGCAGTGGAACCCTTGTTCCAGGAACTCGAAGAAAAACAGCTCCTTCCGGCCTTGATCTTCGCCTTTAGCCGCAAGGCATGCGAGCAAATGGCACGCAAGGCCATGGGGCGCCAATTGCTCGATAAGGACGAGAAACGGCGCATGGAGGCCTTGCAGGACGAGTTGATCGAACTCTTCCAACTCGACGCCGGCATGGCCGAGGGCGAAATCTTCCGCATGGCGCTGCGGGGTGTGGGCTACCACCACGCAGGCATGCTGCCGGCCCACAAGGAAGTCGTAGAGCGTTTCTTCACCGCTGGCTTGACCAAGCTCCTGTTCACCACCGAGACCTTCGCCCTGGGTATCAACATGCCAGCGCGGGCCGTGGTGTTTCACTCCCTGCGCAAGTTCGATGGCGTCAACTTCGACTACATGCGCACCCGAGATTTCATGCAGATGGCCGGGCGCGCGGGCCGCCAGGGTCTCGACGACGAGGGTCTCGTGTACACCCTGCTCTCGCCCACCGACCTCCAGGACGCGCCGCTCAAGCGGCTCTTGGCTGGCAAACCCGAGCCCATCGAAAGTCGTTTCCGACTCTCCTACGCCACCCTGCTGCACCTTGTCGACCGCCTCGGTCGCGAGCGCGTCCACGAGGCCTGGGAAAAATCCTTCAACCAGTTCCAAAACCGCGGCGGCACCAAGAAGCAACGGCTAAAAAATGCCCGCGGTCAGCACAGCCTGATCGACCGGCACATCGACTTCCTCGGCGACCTCGGCTACCTCTCCGATGAGAAACTAAAAAGCCGTGGTCTCGTCGCCCAGGCGATCAATGGCTTCGAGTTGCAGGTCACCGAGCTGATGTTCCGCGGCGTCCTGGAGGAGGTCGAGCCCGCGGGCCTGGCGGTGGTCTTCGTGGGACTGATCCACGAGGAGCGCCGGCGCTTCGAACCCGTGCGCATCCCCCAGGTGATGTTCGGCGACCTGCGCCGCGAGGTGGATCAGGTCTCCCGCGACCTCCTGCGGCGCTCCGGAGCCTTCGACCTGCCCTCGGCGCCCAAGCGCCCCGAGTGGGGCCTGACCCCCGCCGTGCTGCAGTGGCTGCAAGGGGTCGACTTCGATGAACTCGACGCCTTGACCGACGCCAGTCCCGGCGACCTGTGCCGCTCCTTCCGCATGGCCATCCAGCTCATGCGCCAGGTCCGGCGGGTGATCGACCGCGATTGGGACCTCTACAGCGCCCTGGGCCAGGCCATGGAGGGCCTCAATCGCGATGAAGTGGACGCCAGGCAGCAGTTGGAGCTGGGCTGAGGTGGCGCCGGAAATGGGTCGCGAGCACCCCTGAACACCCACAAAGGGGTCCAGCGGGCCCTGGAGGGAGAGAAATGGGGCTAACCATCGAGGTTTGGGGCGAAAAAAGCGGTATCCGCGTCCGATGAGCTTGACTAGGAACTGTGCCCACGGCGCATGGCGGCCTTCAACGGCTGGCCCTATCCAGGCCGGGTCTTGGACCTCTCGAATTCCTGACCTGTTCCAATTTCTGATCTGAACCTCCTGGCCTCCGAAGAAGGGCTCTTCTGGGGCATTGTGCCCCCGCGCTGTCCCATCTAGACTGGTCCCCAACTCTACTGCGGCACTGTCGCCGCAACCCAACTCATAGAGCCATCCTCCCCACCCCAAATGCCGTTCTTGGCGGCGTTGGGGTAGAGGTCATCCATCTCTCCAGCGGCAGCCCCCACAGCCCCACCGGCCTAGATGATCCAACTTCCTCTCCTCGTGGCTCTCGCTGCCGTGACGCTGGTGCCCCAAGGCCAGCACGGTGACAGGATCCGCGTCTCGCTGGCTTCGTCGGCGGCAGCTCCCCAGGAGCTGTTGGCTACGGAACCGGTTGAGGACGGTCAGACTGCCAGAGTCCGGGGTCGGGCCGTCAAGAGCGGTGCCGTCAAGAGCAATGCCAGACCCACGGGCAAGGTCGAGGAGATCACCTTCAAAACGGAAGACGGCCAGGACCTGATCGGCAGCTTCTTCCCCTCCAAGCGCCCAGGTCGCGCGCCGGCTGCGCTGCTCGTGCACGATGCGGGCTCCGACCGCACCCTCTTCAACAAGATGGCCCAGAGCCTGCAAAAGCGCGGCTTCGCGGTGCTCTCCGTCGATCTTCGCGGTCACGGCTCAAGCGTCACCGAGGAGTACGACTGGATCAAGGCCTCGGACGATACTCACATCACCACCTGGGCCTTCGCCATGCGCGACCTCGATGCCGCCACCCGCTACCTCCGTTCGCGGGGCGATGTGCACACCTCGAACCTCTCCCTGGTGGGCGTGGGCGCTGGTGCAGCCCTGGCAGTCAAGTACGCCCTGCGCGATGAAAACGCCCGGGCAGTGGTCCTCGTGGACCCGCAACCAGAAGCCTTTGGCTATGACATGTACCGGGATGTCTTCGACCTGGGCGGTCTGCCGACCCTGATCATGGCGCCCAAGGACGACCGACGCCAGGCCGAGCGCCTGCAGGCCGCGGCCCATAAAGGCAACGACGGTCTGGAATATGTCGAGTTCAAAGTGCTCAAGCCCAAGAAGGACAAGGGACCACTGACGGACACGCGCCTGCCGAAGGAAGTCAGCAAGTTCCTACGCGGCGAGGCCATGCCCCAGCGAAAGTAGCCAACCAGCCGCCTGCGAGGCCACGACCAGGCGCCCGCCCGTCCTTCGCGACGGGCGGGCGCCTGGTCGTTCCGGGCCTTCTGCTCTGCAGGGGCTGCGCTGGTCTGAGGGCCTGCCGGGGTCAAATCGGGCCAGAGGCCTGGCGCGAGAAAAGGACACAGCCGAAGGGGGTTCGGCGCTTTATTCCGCCACGGCCATCTGCTTCAATCGGTCCTGGAGGGCCTTCCGGAGGAGGGCTCGACAGAAGAGCCAGTGCCCACCTTGCCCCCCACAGCCAGCCAAATGGAAAGCCTCGCCGATCAGACCGCCGCTGCGGTGCGACGGCACTTTGGCTTTCAATCTCTGCGGCCCCTGCAGGATCGCGCCATCCGGGCCGCCCTCGAGGGACGCGACGCTCTGGTGGTGCTACCCACCGGCGGAGGCAAGAGTCTTTGCTTCCAGGCTCCGGCCCTGGTGCAGAACGGCTTGGTGGTGGTGGTCTCGCCCTTGATCTCTCTGATGAAGGACCAGGTCGACGGACTCCTGGCCAGCGGCGTGCGGGCGGCCATGCTCTCATCAGCCCAGGGGCCGGCTGAGTTGCGCTCGGTCTACGAGAACCTCGAAGCCGAACGGCTGGACCTGCTCTACCTGGCGCCCGAGCGCCTCGCCATGAACGGTTTCATCGAGCGCCTCGACGAGTTCGGCATGCGTTCCCTGGCCGTGGACGAAGCCCACTGCATCAGCCACTGGGGCCACGACTTCCGCCCCGAGTACCGGCGCATCGGCGAATTGCGCGAACGCCGCCCGGACCTCTCCATCCAAGCCTACACCGCCACCGCCACCCCCGCCGTGCAACTCGACATCGTGGCCCAACTCGGCCTGCGGGATCCCGAGATTCTGGTGGGCGACTTCGACCGGCCCAACTTGACCTACCGCGTCATGCCGCGGCGCCAGTTGGTGGACCAGGTGCTGGCCGTGGTGCAGAGTCACAGCGGCGAGGCGGGCATCGTCTATTGCCTGTCGCGCAAGGCCGTGGACTCGCTGGCCTCCAAGTTGGCCGCCAAGGGCGTGCGCTGTCAGCCCTACCACGCGGGCATGACCAAGGAACGGCGCACGAGTGTCCAGGATGACTTTCAGGGCGAACGCATCGACGTGGTCGTGGCCACGGTGGCCTTCGGCATGGGCATCGACCGCACCGATGTGCGCTTTGTGGTTCACGCCAGCCTGCCCAAGGGCGTCGAACAGTACAGCCAGGAAACCGGTCGCGCCGGCCGCGACGGCTTGCCGGCGGAATGCGTGCTCTTGCACTCGGGCGCCGACTACCACAACTGGAAGCACCTCATGGAGCGCTCGGCCGAAGAGGCCCGGGCGCGCGGCAGCCACAACGCCGAGGTCGAGAAAGAAGCCGGCCTGAGCCGCCTGGGCGACCTCTATGGTTTTGCCACGAACGCCCTCTGCCGCCACCGCTTCCTGCTCGAGTACTTCGGCCAAAAGGCCTCCCCGGAGCTGCGGCAAGCGGGCTGCGGCGCCTGCGATGTGTGCCTGGGCGAACTGTCCCGGGTGCCCGACAGCCAGGTCCTGGCCCAGAAGATCCTCTCCTGCGTGGTGCACTGCGGCCAACGCTACGGTGCCGGTCACATCACCGATGTCCTGCGCGGCGCCGACACCCAGCGCATGCACACCACAGGCCACAGCCAGCGCTCGACCCATGGCCTGCTCAAGGAGTACAGCGCCCGCGAAGTGCGCGGCTGGATCGAACAGCTCACGGGCCGCAACCTCCTGGCGTCCACCGGCGGCCAGTACCCCACGCTGTATCTCACCAAGACCGGCGTGGCCGCCCTGCGGGGCGAGGAAGAGGTCGATCTCTTCGTCACCCAGAAACCCAAGCAAACCCGCCGCAAGGCAGCGGCCAGCGCCGCCGCGGAAGAGGGCATCGTGGCCGATGAAGCACTCTTCGAACACCTGCGCGATGTGCGCCGCGCCCTGGCCCGCGAGCGCGGCGTGCCGCCCTACCTGATCTTCAATGACCGCACACTGGCTTTGATGTCAGCGCTCAAACCAGCAGCCGACGACGACCTGCTGGCCATCAAGGGTGTGGGCGAAAAGAAAGCCGCCGACCTCGGCCCGCGCTTCCTGGCGGAAATCGCTGAATTCTGCGCGGCCAGGTCGCGGCCCGATCGAGGCGCGTAAAGCCTGGGCTCAGAATCGTTCCCCTGGGCTCGCCGCGGGGCGCTCGGGGCCTGTTTCGGCAAACCAGGGCCCATACTGGCCCTCCCTGACCCCGAACCCGGGGTCTCCCCCCACCTCTTGGAGCCATGACCTTGAAGCCTCTTCCCACCACTCTCCTCGCGTCCGCCGCAACCCTCGCCGCGCTCTTGGCCCCGGGCCCAGGCCTGGCCGGCGGTTCGCCCCTGGAAGCGCCCCCGTTTGTGCCCGCCGCTCCCGAGACCCTGGTGGTGGACAGCGGCCACTCCTCGGTCTTGTTCAGCATCCTGCACCTGGGAGCCAGCCGTTTCTACGGGCGTTTCAACGAGGTCGCGGGCGAGATCATCTTCGATGAGGCCGAGCCCGCGAACTGTCAGGTCGAGATCACAGTCCAGGCAAGCAGCCTCGACACCGCCGACAAGAAGCGCGACCAACACGCCAGGGGCCCTGACTTCCTCGACGCCAAGCAATTTCCCACCCTCTCGTTCAAGAGCGAAAAGATCTCCCGCGAGGGCGGACTATGGAAGGCCGAGGGTCAGTTCGAAATGCACGGCGTAACCCAACCGGTCAGTTTCGAGTTCGAAAAGGTCGGCGAGGGCAAGGGCTCTGGCGGAGTGAAGGTGGTGGGTTTTCACGCGCGCTTCGAAATCGACCGCCGGGACTTTGGCATGGATTACATGACCAACATGCTCGGCACGACCCTCGAGTTGATCATCAGCCTCGAAGCGGGCGCGAGGAAGTAGCGCGGAACCGTGGCCAAAATCTCGCTAGCTTTGATTCTGCCCGCCGTGGTCACAGGCTGCCTCTTGGCCGTGGCCTGGCGCCTGTGGCGAGTCGATGAAGATCGCCAGCCAGCTGGGGCTGGCGGCCTGGCCCTGGGAGCTGGGTTTGCCACGGGCTTCGCCCTCTGCCTGGGAGCTCCCCTCTGGCCGGGGTCAGGTGTCACACCTACGGGACTCGACTGGACTCTTCTGGGCGTGCTGGCCCTGGCCCTTGTGGCTTTGGTGCGCGAGGCCTGGCTGGCGAACGAAAAGGCGCGCTGGATTTCCTGGTGCGCTGCGGGGCTCTTCTCGACCCAGGTCATCAGCAACTCGGCCGAGACTGTGGCCGCGACCCTGGTGCTTCTGGTCCCGGGCCTGGTGTTCCTCGTCTGGAGCGCGGAACGAGTGGCGCGCCAGGAGCAAGGTGCCGCCAGCCCCCTGGCCCTCTCGGTTTCCGCCGGAGGCCTGGCCCTGGTGGCGGGCCTCTCGGGCAGCCTACTCTTCGCCCAACTGGCCGCCGCACTGGCAGCCAGCCTGGTCCTTGTGGCGGCCCTCGCCTGGTGGCGGCCGCGGCTCTCCCTGAAGGGCGGCGGGGTGGAAACGGCGGTCTTCGCCCTGGTGGCCCTGGGCCTGAACGCCCACTACTTCAGCGACACCAGGGGAAGCTGTGCGCTGCTCCTCGCCGCCAGCCTGGCCACCCCCCTCCTGGCTCGCGCAGGACGCCTTGAAGGGGCACGGGGCAGACGGCGCGCGCTTCTGATCTTCGCCCTGGCCCTCCTGCCCGTGGCCCTCGCCGCGGCCCTGGCCTATTTGGACTTCGAGCCCAATCCCTACGGCTAATCCCAGCGCCAAGCTCTTCCTGGTCGCGGCAAGTCGCGCCGGCCCTGCCAAGCCGACTTCAAGCCTGCACCCCGCCCGGCGATTGACCGCAGACCCAAGGAGAAGGACAATGCGCGGCATGCGCCTGTTGAAGCTTGAGATCAATGGCGACGAGGTGCGCCTCGCCGCCCCCGACCACTGGACCCTGCTGGAGGTTTTGCGCTACAGCCTTGGACTCACCGGCACCAAGCAGGGCTGTGACAAGGGCGACTGCGGCGCGTGCACCGTGTTGGTGGATGGCGAGCCGCGCATCTCCTGTTTGCAACTCGCCGCGGAAGCCGAGGGCGCGAGCATCACCACCATCGAAGGTCTGGCTCCCGAACACCGGCGGGCCGGCGGTGAGGGCGCGGACCCCCTGCAGGAGGCCTTCGACTCATGTGGCGCCTTGCAGTGCGGCTTCTGCCAGCCGGGCATGATCCTCTCGGCCCGGGCACTGCTCGCCCACAACGCCACTCCCAGCGCCGAAGAGGTCTCTGCCGCCCTGGGTGGCAACCTGTGTCGCTGCACCGGCTACACCCAGATCATCACGGCCGTCTTGACCGCGGCCCACGCAGCCGGCGGCCCAGAGGTGCCTCGGCCGTCGTGGCAAGCCGCCGAGCAGGCGTCGAGTTCCTGATGAGCGCCCGCGACGAACACGGAGGCGGCGTCCACGGCGAGGGACCTCCCTGGAGCGAGTTCCGCGTCATCGGCAAACCCCTGCGCAAGGTTGATGGTCTCGCGAAGGCCACTGGCGCGGCGCTCTACACCGATGACATCGCATTGCCCGGGATGCTGCACGCCAAGACCCTGCGCAGCCCCCACGCCCACGCTCTTATCAAGTCCATCGATACCTCGCGGGCCGAGGCCCTCGCGGGCGTCCATGCCGTGGTCACCGGCGCCGACTTCGAGATCCCCTACGGCGTGATCCCCTGGACCCAGGACGAGCACGCCCTGGCTCTTCACAAGGTGCGCTTCGTGGGCGATGAAGTGGCCGCGGTGGCGGCCGTGGACGAAGACACGGCGAACGCCGCCCTGGCCCTGATCGAGGTGGAGTACGAACTGCTACAGGTCTTCCTCGACCCACACGAAGCCCTCGCCAGCAGCGAACCCCAGATCCACCCCCGGCCCGACCGCACGGGCAACATTTCCAAACATGTCGAGCTCGAGTTCGGCTCGGTGCAGGCCGGGTTCGAAGCCGCCGAGGAAACGGTCGAGGGCGATTTCTTCTTCCACGCCACGACTCACGCCGCCATCGAACCGCACTGCGCCCTGGCGAATTTCAGCGAAGAGGGTCTCCTGACTGTCTGGTCCTCGACGCAGATCACCCACTATGTGCACCGCGCCCTGGCGCGGGTGCTGGAAATCAACCCCGCGCGCATCCGCGTCATCCAACCCTGCCTGGGCGGCGCCTTCGGCGGCAAATCCGATCCCTTCAGCCTGGAGTTCGTCGTGGCGCGCCTGTCCCAGAAGACGGGCCGGCCGGTGAAGCTCTTGTGGACCCGCGAGGAGGTGTTTTACGCCCACCGCGGACGCCACGCGATGCACATGCATTACAAGACCGGCGCCACCCGCGACGGACGCATCGTAGCCGTGGATGCCAAGCTCCTGATCGACGGCGGCGCCTACTCATCCTTCGGCCTGGTGACGACATACTACGCGGGGCAACTGCTCACCGGCCCCTACGCGTTTCCCGCCTACCGCTTCGACTCCACGCGCGTCTTCACCAACAAGCCTCCCGCGGGCCCCAAGCGCGGCCACGGTTCGGTGCAGCCGCGCTTCGCCTTCGAGGTCCAGCTCGACCAGCTGGCGGAGAAGCTGAACATCGACCCGATCGAGATCCGGCGCATCAACTTTGTGGGCGCGGACACCCACACAGTCAACGGCCAGCGCATCACCTCGAACGGTTTCCTTGAATGCCTCGAACGAGTCGAGAGCGAGAGCGGTTGGAAGGAACGCCGGGGCAAGCTGCCCCCGGGCCAGGGCCTGGGCATCGCGGGCTCCATGTACATCTCGGGCACGGCCTACCCGGTCTACCCCAACGACATGCCCCAAGCCGGCATTCAAATCAAGCTCGATCGCTCGGGGGTGGTGACGGTCTTCACCGGCGGCAACGACATCGGCCAGGGCTCGAACTCCATGGTGGCCTACATCGTGGCCGAGGAACTCGGTCTCGATCACCGCCTCGTGCGCGTGGTGGCGGCCGACACCGACCTCTGCCCAGTGGACCTGGGAGCCTACTCCTCGCGGGTGACCTTCATGGTGGGCAACGCGGCCATCGACGCCGCACGCAAGCTGCGGGCGCAGATCGTGGACTCGCTGGCCGCCGAGTGGGAGGTCGAGCCAGGGCGCGTGCGCCTCGTCGAGGGCCATGCCATCGACCTCGAGGATCCCGCTCGCAGCTTGACCTCGGCCGAGGCTTTTCAGATCGCGGAGGTGCGCCTGGGCACCCTGGGCAGCACCGGTTCCTACAACGCACCGACCCTCGGCGGGGACTACCGGGGGGGCTCGATCGGGGCCTCGCCGGCCTATTCCTTCACGGCCCATGTGGTCGAGGCCTGTGTCTCCGAGGAGACCGGCCGCATCACGCTCAAGAACATCTGGATCGCCCACGACTGCGGGCGGGCGCTCAACCCCATGTTGGTGGCCGGCCAGATGGAGGGCTCGGCCTACATGGGTGCCGCAGAGGCCTTGATGGAAGAACACACCATTGGGCGCTTTGGTTTGCACAGGGGCCCGAATCTCCTCGACTACCGCCTGCCCACGGCGGCCGATACCCCCCCGTTGCACGCCCTGATCGTGGAGAGCCTCGACCCCGAGGGACCCTACGGCGCCAAGGAAGCCGGCGAAGGCCCCTTGCACCCGGCCATCCCCGCCATCTCCAACGCCGTCCACGACGCCCTGGGGATTCGCCTCACCGAGTTGCCCTTCACCCCCGGCCGAGTCCTCGCCGCCCTGCGGAAAAAACGCCGGAGCTCGGCGCAGAGCGCAGGAGCGATGGGCTGATGCTGCGCCTGCCCCAATTCAGCCTGTTGCGGCCGGCGACCCTCGACGAGGCCCTGGCCCTTTCGGCCGAGCACGGTTCGCGGGCGCAACTGATCGCCGGTGGCACCGATCTCCTGCCAAACATGAAACACGGGCTCTTCGAGCCCGAGTTCCTGATCTCCCTGCAGGACATCAAAGAACTGCGCGGAATTCGTCGCGCAGAGAACGGCGACCTCTGCCTGGGCGCCATGACCACCCTCGCCAGCCTCGCGGCGAACGACGAGTTGAACAGGCTTGTGCCCGCCCTGACCCAGGCCGCGGGCCTCGTGGCCGGGCCGCAGATTCGAAGCGCGGCCACCCTGGGCGGCAACATCCTGCTCGACACGCGCTGCGAGTGGTACAACCAGACCCACTTCTGGCGCCAGGCTCTGGGCTACTGCTTGAAGAAGGACGGCAGCCTCTGCCATGTGATCGAGGGCGGCAAGAAATGCGTCGCTGCGGCGAGCTGTGACAGCGCACCGGCCCTGATGGTCCTCGATGCGGAACTCGTCTTCGAGAGCGCCAGGGGCAAGCGCCAACTCGCCATCCGCGACCTGTGGCGAGCCGACGGCGCGCTGCACCTGGCCCTCGAGCCGGGCGAGATCCTGGTCCGCGTGCGCGTCCCCGCCGCGGCCCTCGGCCGGCTGGGGGCCTACGGCAAGTTGCGCGACCGCAACTCCATAGACTTCCCGCTTCTGGGCGTGGCGGCGCGCCTGGACATCGACGGGAAGGGGCTCGTTTCCCGCGCCGAGTTGTGCGTCACGGCCCTGGCGGCGCGGCCCCTGGCGATTGGATTGGGAGGCCTCTTCGATGGTCTCGCCGTGGCCAGCGAGGCCTTCGCAAGGGCCACGGAAAGAGCTGGCGCCCTGGCCTACAAGCGCTGCCACCCCCTGGCCAACATCCCCGGCGATCCAGAGTGGCGCCGCGAGATGGTGCCCCTGGTGGTGCGGCGCACCCTGGCGGCGGCGGCTCAGGGTTCGGGGCCCGTGCATCCGGTCTGAGACGACCGGCCCGCGAACTCCAAGAACGCAGAGCGGCGCCGAGGGTTGATGCAACCCTCGGCGCCTGCAAGCGTCAGGAGCCGCTGTCAGCTCCTTACCTTCAGATTCCCTCGCCAGGGGGGCCCGGGAGGGGGGGCATCAGAGGCCGTCCAGACCACCGGGATAGAAGCTGCCATTGTCCTGAGTACAGAACTCGAAGGGCAGGTCAGCCACGAATCGGTCGGGGGAGACCATCTCCACGAGCACGGCGTAGAAGGCCGGATCCTGGATCGAGGTGGCCGTCGACTGGGCGATACCGCCGTCGATGCGCATCCAGCCTGTTTCAATGTGCTCGGCACCCAGGACCTCATTCGGGTCATGACTCGTAGATTCGACCAGGAATTCAGAGCTGAACAGGTTCGAGATACCCGCCAGGGCCACGCGATCCCAACAGGTGAAGGTGTACTCCGTGGAGAACTCCTCCTCGTTGTCGTTGTAGACAAGGAAATCAAGGGTCGTTTCGAAGTGGGCACCGCCTGTCAAGCTGATCATGATCAGCTCGCTTGAGTAGTCCTCGTTTTGACCAAAGAAGCGCGGGACGCACAGGCTATCTGGGGCCATCTCGTACTCGAGGCCGTCGAGATCGTGGTTGCCGTTGCCGTTCAGTTCGGTCAGGGGCATGCTTGGGCAGTTAGTACCCGCAGCTCCCCCCACTCCTCGGAACGACACTGCATTGATGCCGTACGAGAACGACTCCAAGCCATCCACCACCAAGATCTGGCCGATCAGGTGATTGTAGGCCACAGGTTCATTGGAATTTGAATTTGGGCACAGCGCTGTGATGTAACAGAAGCCGCGTTCCATTTGAGGATTGTGGAAGTTTGCGATCAGGCTCAGGGTGTCGTTGGCCGTGAGCGTCTCATCGCGCGCGAACTCGGAGCAATCGCTCTCGCTACGGTAGGCGAATTTGACCACGATCTCTTGGTCTCCGGTGTTGCTCACCGTGATGACCGAGACCACATCCGCGCGGTTGTCAAACTCCGGAATCAGAAGCAGGCTGCCGGGCGCACGGCGATCGGCCGTGAGGCAGGGCTGTTCGACGACCTGGATCACAACCTGGGCCGTGTTGGACATGCAAGCAGGCTTGGCGTGGTCCCCCACCTGGTAGGTGAAGATGCACTCGCCCGAAAAGCCAGGAGCGGGCTCGAAGCGAATCGTGCCGTCGCCGAGGGCTGTGGCCGTGCCGCCGCAGACGGGCTGTTGGATCACCAAGGTCGAGGCGCAGTTGAGGCCGTCGCCGCAGGATCCGAGGTCGTCAATGTCAAAGTCATTGTTGCAGACGGGCACATCGACCAGGGTGTCCGTGTAGGTGCTGGCCATGTCGTCCACTGCCACCGGGCAATCGTTGACCGGTGTGACCGTAATCCAAGCCACCGCCGTGTCACACAAGGGGGTCTTGGGGTCACTGTCACAGACCTGGTAGGTAAAGCTGGCCTCACCGCAAAACTCAGGGGTCGGGACAAAGGTGACGGTACCACCGACCGAAAGGCCCCCGCTCAGCCTGCCATGGGCGGGGTTGGGCGGCGTGATGATGGTCACGCTGGCCGGGTCGACCGGGAAGGTGCACGGCAGCAAGTCGAAGTCCGTATCGTTGTCGAGCAAGGAGATCACAATCTGAGTCTCCTCGGGCGTGGTGACATGGTCATCCACGGCCGTGGGGGGGCCGTTGCTGAGGGCGACATTGATCACGATGGGGGCCGCGTTGGAGCTCAAGCCGGCGGTATCGTTGACGATGTATGAGCCCACGCAATCACCGCAGAAGCCACCGGTGGGTGTGTAGCGTACCTGCCAGCGGCCGCCGAAGAACTGCGGCACGAAGGTGCCGCAGGCGGGCTGCATGACGATTTGGATCGGGTTGTTCCCCGCATCGTCGCAAACCATGGGGGCACCGCAACCCGTGGCGTCATCGGGGTCTGTGTCGTTGGAGCAGACATCGATCATGAGGCTTTCACCATTGCGCGAGAAATCGTTGTCGATCGTCGCCACAGGGGCTTCGTTGACCGCCGTCACATCGACGCTGACCGTGGCCACATTGGAGCTTAGACCCTCCTGGTCCTTTACGCTGTAGCTGAACTGACACATACCGCAGGTGCCGATCAAAGGATCGAATCTCACCTGCCAGCGGCCAGCGGTAAAGACTGTCGAGGCGCTGCCGCACCCGGGCTGGGCAAGAATGGTGATCGGGTTCTTCAGCTGATCGGTGCAGGTAAGGGCCGCGCCGCAGCCGCTGAACGCATCGGGATCCGAGTCGTTGTCGCAAACATCGATCAGGACGGAGCTGCCCTCAGGGGTGCTGCCTTGATCATTCTGGGCCAGCGGTGCCTCGTTGACTGGTGTCACATCAACGCTCACCACGGCTGACTTGGAAGTCAGTGCGGGAGTTCCGGAGTCGTCCACGGTGTAACTGAACTGGCACATGCCGCAGAAGTCAGCCGGCGGGACGAAGTGCGCCTGCCAGCGACCAGCGCTGACGCTGAAGACAAAGCTGACCGTCGCTCCACATCCGGGGGCGGAGACCAAGCTGAAGGGGTTCTGGCCAGGGTTCGTCAAGTCCAAACCGTCACCACAGCCACTCATGTCATCCGGGTCGCTGTCGTTGTCGCCGATATCGATCAAGATTGGCGAGCCTTCGGCCGTGGTAACGCCGTCACCCCCGGCCGCGGGCGCCTCGTTGACCGCAGTCACATCCACAGTAATCGTGGCCACATTGGAGACCAGAGACGGCGTGCCTGTGTCCTGCACTCGGTAGGTGATGAGGTAGGAGCCGCAAACATCTTCAGCGGGGTTGAAGCGTACCTGCCAGCGCCCGCCATCGAAAACCGTAGTGGCGTTGCCCGCTGAGGGCTGACTGACGATTGTGATCGGATTCGCTGCGGGGGAGAGGCAGTCGAGGCTCGCACCGCAGCCACTCGCATCATCGGGATCCGAGTCGTTGGCGCAGACATCGATCAGGACGGAGCTGCCCTCAGGGGTGCTGCCTTGATCATTCTGGGCCAGCGGTGCCTCGTTGACTGGTGTCACATCGACTGTCACCAGCGCCGTGCCCGAGGTCAGTGCGGGGCTTCCCGCATCGCGCACGGTGTAGCTAAACTGGCACATGCCGCAAAAGTCGGCCGGCGGGGCATAGCGCGCCTGCCAGCGGCCAGCGCTGAAGACAAAGCTCAACGCTCCGCCGCAGTCCGGTGCGGAGACCAGCCCGAAGGGGTTCTGGCCAGGGTTCGTCAAGTCCAAACCGTCGCCACAGCCACTCATGTCATCCGGGTCGCTGTCGTTGTCGCCGATATCGATCAAGACCGGAGAACCTTCAGCCGTGGAAGCCATGTCGGCCAGGGCCACGGGGACCTCATTGACCGCAGCCACATCCACCGTGATCGTGGCCACATTGGAGACCAGGGGTGGCGTTCCGGTATCGTGTACCTCGTAAGTGATGAAGAATTGGCCGCAGCTGCCCACAGGGGGATCGAAGCGCATCTTCCAACGCCCGCCGTGGAAGATCACGGCTGCGTTGCCCGCTGCGGGCCGGTTGACGATCGTGATCGGGTTGTTGGCCACGCCGGGGGTTTGACAATCGAAAGCATCCCCGCAACCTGTCATGGCATCGGGATCGAAGTCATTCGCGCAGAGATCGATCAGCACGGGAGCGCCTTCCGTTGTGCCCTTGCCGTCGTCGACGGCCACTGGGGGTTCGTTGACCGGCACAACCAGCACATCCACCGGGCACGATTGCATGAGGGCGCCTTCGTCGTCACGGACCTCGTAGGTGAATTGGTCTGCGCCGCAGAAGCCTGGATTCGGCGTGTAGAGGATGCGGCAGGAAGCATCTGGGCAACTGCTCGCACTGGCGCAACCGGGCAACACCATGGCGCTGCCGTTCAGGGGGCCGCTGCCGGGAGTGATCGTCAGGGTGGTGCAATCGATCTCGCCATCGAGGTCGATGTCGTTGAAGAGCACATCAATCTCAATCGCCACGGCCTCATCGGTCGTGGCGTTGTCGGCAACACAGATGGGGGGAATGTTGGGGCAGTAGAAGTAGGTGGCTTCCAACCAGATGCGCGCGCTGGCGCTGAGGTTGATCGAGACATTGGGCGAGAAGGTACCGCCAGCCAGGCCCGTGGCCGTGGTGTCAAAGGTGACCAGACTGCCGGGGGAACCGATCCAGGCAGGGAGGTCCGCGCCCGAGAGACTCGTGATGGGTTGGCTGAAAATTTCGTCGTAGGCCACGATCACATGATCTTCCGAGGGAGTGCAGTCACCCACGGACATCCCGCCCATGGTCGTGCCAGGCGTGGCGCAATCGTCAAAGCCATCGGCAGCCCCCAGGGAAAAGCCGGATGGGGTGAGCACGCTATCGCCGATGAGTTGCAACGCCGGTGGCAGGCCCGTGACCGGGGGATTGTTGGCCGGATCCGCCATGGCGGTGCTGATGAAGGTGGCTGTCAGTTGCGCCAAGCCGCAGGAGGGCCCCGTGTTATCCGCGCACATGGAGCCCACGAAACGTGCCTTGTAGACCAAGTCAACGCGCATCAAGGTGCCCACATTCGGATCGAACTTGGGAACCCCAAAGCCCTTCGTGGGCACACCGCCCGAGCCCCAATCCAAAGTGCTGAGGGACACACAGTCGAGGGGATAGCAGCCCAGGCTCGCGGGCAGCGAAGCGGGCGGCGTTCCGTCCAGGCAAGCTGGCGTGCCCGCGAGGGACTGGGCCTTGACAACAGGCACCAGAACCAAGAGCGACGCAGCAAGGGCTGCTCCGGCCTTGAGCAAACGATAAAACAGGGCACTGCAAGGGGCCGCGGTAGCCCCGTTGAATGAACGGCTCTCCACCGAAATTCGATTGGCGATCATGGGTTGTTACTGCCCCGCGGGTGCACCATTCCCGGACCATGGCCCGGTGCCAGCGCTCCTGCGAAACTCTCCTTCCTAAGAGTGTTGCGGGTTTTGTGAGCTTCTTGCGCGGCGCTTCTCGCCTGACGCGAGTCATGCAGCGCTGCTCTGATACTGATTATTCCCCGTCACGCTTACCAGCCTGCGCGGTCGAGAGACGCACAAGCAAGGGGGAACAAGGGTCATGCTACACCCAACCAAAGCCCGCGGGGCAGGGCAATTCCCCCTGGAGTTCGCCCTTTGTCGCGGCCATTGGTGCAAGTTCTTTCCTGCTCCTCCCCTATTACTATGTTGCATTTAGAGTGGGGGCTGCGTCCCCCCTTCCAACTCAAAACAACTTCCTTGTTGGCCTGGTGCTCACTTGAGCCAAGGACTCGGAAAACTCGTTCGAGCGTCCTGGAGAGCTCTTGCCGCTAACAGATCAAAGGGTTCACGGGGGATCGCTCTCACAAGTCAACACACCTTTGCAACTTGCTAAATAATTCTGTTATTGCCGCCTCGATATCGGGTTACAGGGGTTGCGCGTTGTTCCAAAAAGGGGTACTTGGAGGGTCTCTCTCCTGTCTCCATCCCGAGAGATCCAGCAGTGAAGACCACCCCGCCATCGCCCACCCCGGCGACGGCTCCCGATTCCACACCTTGCATCTATGGTTCGCACCCGGCCCGCCCCGGCCATCCGGCTATTCCTGTTGCTGTGTGCCCTGGCCGCGGTACCGGCGGCGCTCTCCGCACAAGGCGTCCTGCCCCACTCGCGGGTGCTTGTCGAGCTCTCGCCCCAAGGCCTCTGGCTCACCCGGGAGACAGCCCTGCGAGAACCTGCCAGGGCCCTGCAGTTCCAGACCCAGACCAAGCCGCCCCCCGGTCTGCGCTGGCGCATCGAAAGTGACGGCTCGTGGATCGCCGAAGCGATCGGCCTCGGCACCCATGGCAGCCTGGTTTTCGTGGAACGGGGCGCCTACCTGAACAACGCGGAGCTCTACTCTTGTTTCGAAGCTGGCGCTCCCACAACAATCTGGCAGGACTCGCAACTCGTCTTCAACTTTGCGCGGCAAGTTTGCTCATCGGAATCGGGTGCGGTGCACCTGGCCCTGCACCAGGAGTACAGCGGCCCAACGCAGCTCCTACGACGAGCCGTCCTGCGCAAGTACTCAAACTTCCCCGGCGGCGCAGCGGACTGGAGCTTCAGCTCCCCGATCCTCACGAGCAGCGAAGAGCACACGGCCTGCGCTCTCTCGGCCGATGGCCAGACCTCTGTACTGCTGACCTATTCGAGCGCAACCCTTGAGACCTGGGTGACCGTCATGGGTCCGGCCTCGGCCGCACCCCTCTCCAACTTCGCCGTGGCCACCCTCGGTGCGCCCCTGGCCTTCGACCTCTCCAGCGACGGCAGCACCCTGGCGCTGACCTCCAACTTGAGATTGGTGGTCCTCGATATCGCTGCGGGAGCAGTGATCCACGATAGCCTCCTGTTGAACACGCCACAGTTCGGCGCTCTCGCACTCTCCGGCGATGGCAGCCTCCTGGCCACCGGCACCCTTGGACGCTTCGCCCTCTGGAGGCGCGCATCCTCCGGCGGCTACAACGAAATCTACGGCCACAGCCTGCCGCCAGCGGCCTACTGCCGTCGGATAAGAATCTCGCAAGCCGGCCTGAGTCTCTTCGCGGGTATCAACTGCCAGGACGATCCGAACGCCGCTCGCTTGATCTCCATCGACATCCCATCGCGCCAGGTGCTCTTCGATAGGACCCTGGGGGGATCGGGCACGGACCTGAATCTCTTCGCACAACTCGAGTGTTCGCGGGACGGTGCGCTCGTGGCCGCTGGCCTGTGGGGCGACAGTGCCGGTCTCGTGCCTCAAGTACTCGTCCTGCGCCGCGACTCCCCTCACCCGATCCTGGCCGACCTGTTGCCGGGATCGGTGACCTGCCTCGACTTTTCGGCCGATGGGACGCATCTCGCCGTGGCCTCCAAGGGCACCCACGCCATGCAGTGGGGTGGCGCAGGCTCGCTTTCGCTGTACCGCGTGGGGCAGGCCGAACTGACCCTCAGCGGCCGGGCTCGACCCGGGGCACGGATGCGTATCGAGCACCATATAAGACCGGGCTCACGCAGCCTGGTGCTGGTGGCGAGGGCCCTCAGCCCTGGCCCTGGTAGCAACGGCCTGGTCCTCGATCCCGCGACCCTGTGGTCCCTGCCCCTCGAACTGGCCGGGCTGGATGGGGTGGCTGTTAGCGAGCTCAAGCTACCCCAAGACCCCGCCCTGTGGGGCTCGAGCTACTTCATCCAGGCCGTGGATCTGACCTTGGGGCGCCTCTCGGCGAACTGGATCGAGCTCCCGATCTTGCCCTAAGTCGCCTTCAGGGAGGCCAGACTCCCGCCAAAGGGCCAAGAGCGTGGGGCATTCCCTAGGAAGTCGCATTTTTGGGCTTTTGTCTCCCGAGGTCCCACCTCGGCACCCGAAGTTGTTCCCCATCGGGGTCGGTTCGTGGCTGGCTCGATCGCTTGTCATCACTTGGGATTGAACGGGATTGAACATGAGACGCATCGAATCAGGGAAAAAACAAGACGCCACCACTCGCACCCTCAGCCTGACCTGGCTATGCGCCTGTCTGGGGCTCTCTGGAACGACTCTGGCGCAAACCCTAGAGCCTACCTGGAGCTTCGACAGCGACGGATCCTGGATCGCGGACACGGTCTCCCTGGGCGACCGCGGCGCCCAGGTCTTCTCCGAGGTCGGTGCCTATGTCAACTCGCGGGTCCTGTTCTCCAGCGGCGACAGCGGAGTCGCGACGGCCATCTGGAGCGATGCCCAACTTGGCTTCAACTTCCATCGGCAAGTTGCCTCCTCCGCCGACAGCAATGTCCACGCCTCCATGCACCAGGCGTTTGTGGACGCCAACATGAGTTGGAAGCGGGCCGTGCTCTTCAAGTACTCCTCGGATAGGTCCGTGCCCGACTGGAGCTTCGAGTTCCCAGGGCTGATCGTCAACCACTCGCATAGCAAGGTCGCGGTCTCCGCCGACGGCTCACGCATCGTTGGCGCAGTTTACGATTCCGCTGCTCTCGCCACCCATGTGGCCGTTTTCGGCGAGCAGAGCAGCACGCCCCTCTATTCCCATCAGGTCAGCACCTTCGGGGCCTTCGAAAGCTTCGTCCTCTCGGCGGATGGCAAGCGGGCCGCCTTCAGATCGACCATGAAGCTCGTGATCTTCAACCTCGAGAGCGGCGTCCTGGAACACGAGGAGTATCTCCTCAACAGCACCTTCTACGGAGCCCTGGCCCTCTCGGCCGACGGTTCTACCCTGGCCATGGGTACCGGCAATGAGGTCCTGGCCTACCAACTCGAAGAGGGCGGTGGCAACAACTACGCCAAGATCCTCAGCGAGCCCCTCGGCGCGGGCAACTTCGCCACGCGGCTGGGGCTCTCAGGCAACGGCCAGGCGCTCTACTGGTCGGTCAATAATTTCAGCACGCCGTCTCGCATCGAATTGCATGGTTTCGATCTATTGAGCGGTGCCACCCTCATCGACTATCAGAATCCAGGTAGCGGCTCCTACTTGAACCTCGCGGAAGGCCTCGAGGTCTCAGGCGACGGGCAGCGCATCGCCCTGGGACTCTGGGGTGACGAAAACGACCAGGTGCCGGAACTGCTCCTGTTCCAAGCCGGCAACAATACGCCTCTTGCGAGCTTTGCCACCGGGGGCTCGATCTCGGCCCTCGACATGTCGCCTTCGGGAAGCCATGTGGTGATCGCCGCACGAGGAGCCCACGCCACCCAGTTCGGCGGCGGTGGCTCGCTCATGCTCTTCGAAGTCCCGGGCGTTGGAGTGAGCTTCCAGGGCGTGCCGCGCCAGGGAGCTACCATCACCCTCTCCCAGGCCCAGAGCGGCAGCAACATCGCACGCATGTTGCGCTCCAATAGCCTGGAAGCCACCCCATCCTTCTTCCCTTCGGTGGGCCTCCTGTACCTCGAGCGCGCCGCGCTCACCTGGTTGCCCCAGGGCTCGCAAAATTCCCAAGGCCAACTGGAGACCCAGTTCGACCTCGGGAGCTCCGCGGCCCAAGGCTTGGGAGACAGCATCTACTTTCAGGGGGTGGGCCTCGCGCCGCGTAGCCTCTCGGAGAACTACCTCAAGATCACGATCTTGCCCTGAGGCCTCAATCCAGCAGACCCTGCGGCCTCAGCCCAAAAAGACGCCGCCCCGCAGGCCGTTTGGCCTCCGGGGCGGCAAGCTCACATAGTGACGACCTCGGCATCTCCTTCCAAACGCAGAGGAACCGACAGGGAGCGTCGATGGCTCCTGGTTAGGCAGCCAGCATGGTGACATACGGAGTGGAATGTCACCGACTTGGCTCGATAAACCCGTCACGCAGTGGGCTGTGAAGAGTCCCGGGGCGCAACGCGCGGGTGTGTTTGGAAAATCTGCCTGCGCCAAACGCCCGCCGCAATTAGCAAACGGGGCCGCGAGGCTCGCGATTTCTCGTCTTCCATCCCCCACCAAGAAGTGAGGGATAGAACGGCAACACCCAGGCGTGCGTGGGGACTGTTCAGGATCCCCCCTGACAAGCTTTCAGGGGCCGCAGTTCACATCAATGATGTCGCCAAGGTTGCTGCGGGGCAGGAACTCACCGTTGGTGCGAGTACCCTTCTCGAAAGGTAGGTCCGCCGCACCGAGACTCGGGTTACCGCTGACGCGCTCGACGAGCACGGCGTACACCGCGGGGTCCACGATGGTCGTGTTGTGTGAATTGGCCTGGGCTCCCTCAATGTGGATCCAGCCGGTCTCCATTGTCGGCGCTCCGATCATTTCCAGCGGGTCGTGGTTGGTCCACATAGCCAGGAACTCGTTGTCGAAAATGCCCGAGATGTCGAGCAGGGAGATCTGCTCCCAGCAATTGAAGGTGTGCTCGCTGGAAAAGATCTCCTCGTTGTCGTTGAAGATCAGGAAGTCCACCGTGGTGTCAAAAGCGGTGCCACCCGAGAGGGCGATCATGATCAATTCGCTTTGGAAATTTCCGCCCTGACCGAGAAAACGGGGAATCAGGATCTCCGCCGGGTTGGCTCCGTACTCGCAGCCATCCATGTCCCGGAAACCATCGCCATCGAGGTCGGTGGTGCCCATGTTGGGCAAGCCAACATACGATACGGGGTTGATCGAGTACTCAAGGACCGCTATACCATCGACGGTCATGACATTGCCCGTGAGGTAGTTGTGGCTGATGGGATCGAAGGGAGTCACGGTGTCCTTGGTGAAGACATAGAGGTAACCCTGGCTCTGATTGGGGTTGTGGATGTTGGTCAGCAGCGTGATCGTGTCCGCCGGAGTCATGATCTCGGATCGGTTTTGCTCTCCACAGCCGAGGTCTTGACCGTTCCGGCCGAACTTTCCAATGTAGATGAACTCGACCCCGATGTCGGATGCTCCAACCTTCAGGTCGGCGTTGGTGACCGTAACCACGGTGATCGCTCCGGTACGGTTGTCGAATTCGGGATAAAGCAGCAGGCTACCGGCGTTGCGGCCATCCGATGCCAGGGCGCTTCCAGCGAGGCCAGCAAGCACAAGCGCTGTGGCGATATTGCGGTGAATCATGTTGTTGTTCCTATTTGGGTGGCTACTCCTCCTGGGAAATCCGCGGTCCACCCCGCCCTGAATCTCCCCCGTGAGTCCCCCGGCTCCGGCCCTCTTCTCTCTCCGAGTGCCTCCTCCCTCGAAGCACAGCGCGGTGCTCTTCCTTTCGGGTGTGGGCAGCGGAAATCGGCCATGTGAGCGACTCGCGGCTGCGGCATATTGTTGCCAACAGGGCCATGTAGGCACGGATCGACGAGAAATGCAACACCCCTTTCAGCATTGCCGCCGTCCTGCCATACCGCAACCCGGACACGCGCCCTGGATTAGGATGCTGCATAGCGCTTGTGGCTCTCCGCGGCCTACGGCCACTCCGGGAAGGAGCGCGGCAAAAGCCAGGATGCAGGGCGAAAAGGCCGTGCCTGCGGCCTATTGCGATCCGGAGCGGCCTATTTTGGAACCGACGACGAGCGGCATCAGCCCGGGAGGTCGGGGTGCATGGCCAGGAACTCCCGGCGGCGCTGGGCGGTCTGCCAGGACCAGCGGCCCTCGTGCCAGAACCAGGTCTCGATGATGTCCATCGTTTGACTGGGGTCGGGGTCCTGTGGAATCTGGGGATGGGTCGGCTTCCACACAACCTTCAGGCCGTAGAAGGCTTGGTCGCCATCCGCGCCGATCAAGACGGGCACTGAGGGATCACGGTACTTGTGGTAATCCTTGCCGTCGATATAGGCCCCCAGGCTCTGGGCTTGCTTGCGGCCAGGCGCCAAGAAGTCGTAGGCCTCAATCCAATCCCCGACCACGATGGCGTCCCAGCGGGCCTGGATCCTCCCGGAAAGCCCGGTGAGATCGGGCTCTCGGAGCACGGGGGCGGCCTCGAAAACGGTGGGGTTCCGAGGAGGCGGGAGCGCCTCGGTGGGAGGCCTGTGGCAGGAGGAATGAGCAGCCGCCAAGCTGGCCGCGAGTATCGAGAGAGCTCTTGCAAAGCCACTGCAGAGAGGCGCGGGAGCGTTGTGACGGGACGAGTTTTTCATGGTGTGGTCGTGGTTGGGATCCTCACGGTCTAGATTCATCCCGATCTACGCAGCGCTCCGAGGCCTGTGAGTCGCGGAGCCCAAGACCGCCGCCCAAATAGAGCCCCCCCCTCTCTATCCCACCCAGGGATGCAAGCAATCGAAGAGGCAAAGAGAGAGCCAGGGGCCTTGCAGGCCCCTGGCTCTCTTGACGATATTCGACGGGTCCCTGCTGCCTTAGAAACTGCCGTCCAGGTTGCGGGCGAGGAGCTTGCCGTTGGCGTTGGAGCCAACCTCGAAGGGCAGGTCGGAGGCACCCTTATTGCCGAGGCGTTCGACGAGGACTCCGTAGACTGCGGGGTCCATGATCGTTGTGCTCGAGGAACTGGCCTGGGCGCCTGTCATGCGGAACCAACCCGTCTCATACGTGTCAGCCCCGAGGATTTCGCCAGGGTCATCATTGGTCCAGTTAGCAAGATAGTCGTTGGTGAAAATGGCGCTAATTTCCTCGAGGTACACCCGGTCCCAGCAGTAGAAGTCGTGTTCTGCGGAGAACTCCTCCTCGTTGTCGTTGTAGATCAAGAAGTCCACCTTGGTGTCAAAGGCCGCGCCACCGGTGAGGCCAATGAGGATCAGCTCGCTCCTAATACTCTTGGTCTGGCCGAAGAAACGCGGGACGAGGATCTCGTCGGCGCTAGTCTCGTACTCGGTGCCGTCCAGGTCACGGAGCCCGTTGCCGTTGGTATCGCCCGACGCCATGGCCACATACGCCACGGGGTTGATCGAGTACTCGAACGATGCGAGGCCTTCGACGGTCAGGGTGTTGCCGATCAGGTAGTCGTGATCGATCGGGCTGTTGATGCCGTCACGGGCGAATACATACAGGTAGCCCTGCTCGTGCTGGGGGTTATGGAAGTAGGTGAGCAGAGTCAGCGTATCGTTGGCCGTGAGGGTCTCGGTACGGTTGAACTCTTCGCAGTCGATGTCGTAGTTGCGGGGATCGGGGCCGCGAACTCGACATCAACATCGCCGCCAGCGGCGTCGGTGTTGGTGACGGTCACGACTGTGACACAGCCCATGCTGTTATCGAACTCGGGGAAGAGCAAGAGGCTGCCCGCGTTGCGGCCGTCCACGGCCAGCACGCTGCCAGCCAGGCCAGCCAGCGCGAGGAGGGTGGCGATTCTGCGGTAAATCATGGTGTGTGTTCCTAAGGGCGGTATCTGGTCAAAAGAAATCCGCGGTCCACCCCGCCTCGGACCTCTAATTCGGCCCGCCGAACCTGGCTCCTCAACTTCCACGCGCCCTGCCGATCGAAATCGGCCCGTTGCTGCACAGCGAACTGAGGCCAGCAAACCAGAGCATGAAACAATAGGGCCAGGTGAGCGACCCAGGATTACGGCAGATGCTTGCCGACTGGGAAGAGCAAGCCATGAAGTACCTGTAGAGTCAACCCTGTAGAATCAACCTTTTTTTAGCTTGGCCCTCGCCGCGGAGTCGGGGCCGCGCCGAAACAAGGGAGAACTTTTCAACAGGATTCTCCAAGAGATTAGGATGCCCCAAAGAGCCGGCGGAGCTTCCCGGAGGGGCCCTCCTTTGAAGACCCACCGGGAACGCTTTCCTGCGCGGCGCGGCGCAGCCTACCGCACGACGCAGCGGCCTACTTCACCAGGTCCGGGTGCTTCTCAAGGAACTCGCGCTGGCGCTCGGTGCTGCTCCAGTACCAGGTTCCGTCCTGCCAGATCCAGGTCTCGATGATTTGCATCTCCTGGGTCAGGTCGTCGCCGATGTTGCTGGCGGCGAGTACCTGGGGGTGGTGCGTTTGCCATAGAACCGAGAGTTCCAGGAAGGCCTGGGCGCCCTCGCTCCCGATCAAAACTGGCGTGGACGGGCTGCGGTACTCGTGGTGCTCCTTGCCCGCCAAGTACGAAGCCAGGCTCTGGTGCTCCTTTATGGCCGGGTGAATAAAGTCGTAGGCCTGGATCCAGTCGGTGGCCACGATCATCTCCCAACGCGCCGCTGAGCGGCCGGCCACCTGATCCAGATCCGGCTCCGCGGCAGTTTCAGCCGCAACCGAGTTGTTGTCGGCCTCGGCGCTCGCGGGGCTTCCAGTTGGGGCGCTGAGTGCCTCGGTACCCCGAGAGTCACATCCCGTGAGAAGGAGGGGAAGCAAAAGGCAGCTGGCGAGTCTGAAGGGCGTCTTCATCTTTCTGGTGATCTGAGGATCGAATGAGGGGGGGGCGGAGCGAACGGCCGGAGTGACTCCTGGGGAGTAGACCGTGGCACGCAAAGAGGGTCAGAAGGTAAACCCTCTGACCCTCGTAATCTAGCTCGCGGAACCGGGAGGGGCGATCAATTGCCCCGGTTTCCCGGGCCCAAAGCCGTGACAGCTATTCCTAGAAGCTGCCGTCGAGGCTGCGGGCGAGCAGCGCGCCGTTGGCGTTGCTGCCGGCTTCGAAGGGCAGATCAGACGCGCCCTTGTTGCCAACGCGCT